>OJMO01000083.1_pt1 | contig 70731 bp, 68 predicted proteins | sample 1597241 | NCBI WGS metagenome assembly OJMO01 (sample SAMEA2452129, study PRJEB22498) | human gut metagenome | biome: human feces; feature: human gut; material: feces | place: Australia | collected 2012 | reverse complement strand
TATCCTTATTACGAGAGGACCGGGATGGACCTACCTCTGGTGTATCTGTTGTCACGCCAGTGGCAGTGCAGAGTAGCTATGTAGGGAAGGGATAAACGCTGAAAGCATCTAAGCGTGAAGCCCTCTCCAAGATGAGTTTTCCCATTGTTTAACAAGTAAAATCCCAGAAAGACTAACTGGTAGATAGGCTAGAAGTGGAAGTGTAGTGATACATTGAGCGGACTAGTACTAATAGATTGAGGATTTAATCCCAAAATTATTTAATTTGATTAACCGCATTATCATGTTTTCAGAGAACTATTAAAATAAAAATTGATAAAATATATTGGTGATAATTGCGAAGTGGTTCACCTGTTCCCATACCGAACACAGAAGTTAAACACTTCAGCGCCGAAGATAGTGATTAGTTGCTAAAATAGGTCGTTGCCAATATTTTTTTATGTCCAAATATCTCTAATTGGAGATATTTGGGCTTTTTCTTTTTTTGATTATATGATATAATGTTTATTGAGGAGATTTTTATGAAGATTGAAAAGATAAATAAAGATAATATAAAAGAATATATTAGGGATATGGGTATTGATATCACCTATGTAGATGAAAAGCAACTTATTAATAATACTTTTGGTGTTAAAAAAGATAATAAGTTTTTATTTGGCTTTGTTTCTTTATCTGAAGAAGATTTAATTAGTATTACTTTTGGTGATAATAAAATAGATGATGTAATCGTAAAAGAATGTGTAAATTTTCTTAATAATAATTTAGCCTTTGATGGACGTTTGTCTATATTAGTTAATGAAGATAATCTTATTAATATTATGGATGATTTATATAAAGTTAAAATGATATCAGTGTTTAAGGGAATAATTGATAGTGATTCTATTCCCACTAAAGAAAGATTTGCTGATATTGATATGAAAAGTATAAAATATTTTTATTCTAAAAATGATATAGTTTGTAATTTATATGCTCAAAACATTCAAGACGAGAATATTATAACAAAGTTAGATGATTTTTTTGATAACAATAATTATTCTTTAGTTGAATTTATTATAATTCCTGATAGTTTTAAATTTATGGAGGAATTAGGTTATAAATGTTATTCTAAGAGATATATTGTAGATTATGAATAGGAGAAACTTTTTTTCTCTTATTTTAATATAATATATTAATTGTAACTATTATTTACTTATTTTTTTAGAAGTGATATAATTAACAAGGAGTGATTTTTATGTATAAAAATTATGAAAAATAAAAAAATATTTATATTAGGTATGGCTAGAAGTGGTTATGAGGTAGCTAAGTTATTGGCTCCTGATAATAAAATATTAATTACTGATGTGAAACCACAAGATAATGATAAAGTTAAAGAACTAGAAGGAATAGGCGTTGAATTCATTTTAAGTGATAAACCAGATGATTTTTTTGATGATTCTTATGATATTATGATCAAAAATCCTGGTATTAAGTATGATCATAAGTGTGTTGTTAAGGCTAAAAATATGGGTATACCTGTTGTTAATGAAATTGAAGTTGCTTATCATTATTTAAATAAGGATATTAATATTATAGGTGTTACTGGTTCTAATGGAAAAACTACTACTACTAGTATCATTTATGAAATAATGAAACGTGCTTTTGGTGATAAGGTTGTATTAGCTGGTAACATAGGTACCCCTTTATGTCATTATGTTAAAAATATTAAAAGTGGTGATTATTTAGTTATGGAAATTAGTGATCATCAATTATGCGATATGTACGATTTTAAAACTAATACTTCTATTATAACTAATATATACGAATGTCATACTGATTTTCATGATAGTCATGAAAGATATGTTATGACTAAAAAGAAAATATTTAATCATCATACTAAGGATGATACTGCTATTATAAATATGGATAATAAAGAGGTTATGGATATGACCAAAGATATTAAAAGTAGTAAATTATATTTTTCTTGTATTGATCAAACAAATTGCTATTATAAGGATGGTTTTATATATTTTGATAATGTGAAATATCTTGATACTAGCAAAATAGTTTTAAAAGGAATGCATAATTATCAAAATATTATGTGTGCTATTCTTTGTGCAAAAAGGTATAATATTAGCGATGATATTATTATTGATGTTTTAACTACATTTAGTGGTGTTGAACACAGACTAGAGTATGTTGGAAACATTAATGGAAGAGAAGTGTATAATGATTCTAAAAGTACTAATACTGAATCTACTATTATTGCTCTTAATTCTTTTGATAAAGATATTATTCTTTTGATGGGCGGATTAGATAGAGGTCATTCTTTTGAAGAATTAAAAGACTCAATGAAGAATACTAAACTTGTTATTACTTATGGTGAAACTAAGAATAGAATTAAAGAATTTTGTGATAAAATTAATGTTAAATGTATTGTTTGCGATGACTTGATTACTGCCACGGAACTAGCTTATAATAATTCTAAAATTGGGGATGTTATTTTACTTAGTCCTGCTTGTGCTAGTTGGGATCAATTTCCTGATTTTGAAACTAGGGGTAAATTATTTAAGAATACAATATTAAAATATAAAAATGGTTTATTTATTGAAAAAGGTAAACATATTTATATGATTGGTATTGGTGGTGTTAGTATGAGTGGTATTGCTGATATACTTATTAATATGGGATATAAAGTAAGTGGTAGTGATAGAGTTAACTCTGTTATTACTGACAAACTTAAAGAAAATGGTATACAAGTTTATGTACCTCAAAGTAAAAATAATATAACTGATGATATAGATTTTCTTGTTTATACTGCTGCTATTAAAGAAGATAATGTTGAAATGATTGAAGCTAAAAAGAAAAAAATTCCCATGATGGAAAGAGGAGAATTTTTAGGCGAAATTACGAAACTGTATTCTAATACTATTGGAATTGCTGGAACCCATGGTAAAACTAGTACTACTTCAATGGTTAGTTTAATATTTCTTGAAGCTGGTAGGGATCCTACTATTCAAGTTGGTAGTATTCTTAGTAATATTAATGGTAATTATAGAGTTGGTAAAAGTGATACTTTGATTATTGAGGCCTGTGAGTATTGTGATAGTTTCTTATCGTTTAAACAAAAATCTGCGATTATACTTAATATTGATAATGATCATTTGGACTATTTTAAAAATCTTGAAAATATAAAGAAATCTTTTAATAAATATGTTAGTCATTTACCTAATGATGGCTATTTAGTTATAAATAATGATGATAAAAATAGCAGTGAATTAAAAGATAATACTAGTGCTAAAGTAGTTACATATGGCATTAATAATGATAGTGATTATATGGCTACTGATATTGATTATGATGCTGAAGGTTGTGCTAGATTTAATGTTATTAATTATGGTAATAATTTAGGTAGAATAGAATTATCTGTACCAGGAGAACATAATGTACTTAATGCTTTATCTGCTATTGCACTTGCTTCTAGTTATGATATTTCATTTGAAGATATTAAAAAGGGTATAAAAAAATATAAAGGTGCAAGTAGAAGACTTGAATATAAAGGTAAATTTAAGGGTGCATGTGTTTATGATGATTATGGGCATCATCCTACTGAAATAATGGCCACTTCAAATGCTATACATAAAAAACAATATAATGAGTCTTGGGTTATATTCGAAGCTCATACATATTCTAGAGCTTACAAACATAAAGTTGATTTTGCCAAAGCACTTAAAAATTTTGATCATATTATTGTTACTGATATATATGCGGCTAGAGAAGAAAATGTTTATGGTATTACGGAAGATGATATTGTAAAAGCGATTAAAAAATATGGTAAAGAGGCTTTTTATATTAGTAATTATGATGATATTAAATTATATTTGAGTCAGTACGTACATGATGGTGATTTAATTCTTACTTTAGGGGCTGGAAATGTTACTAAAGTGGCTGATTTGTTAGTAAGTAAAAATGAATGATTTATTTTCATTCATTTTTCTTTACATTTATAAATAATTTTCTTTACATTTATAAATAATTTTCTTTACATTTATAAATAAATAGTATATACTATTATTAGTAATCATTACTATTAAGGAGATGTACTATGCGGAATACAAGGCAGAGAGACTGTATATTTGATATTGTTAATAGTAGTTATAATCATTTAAATGCTTATCAAATATATGATATTGCCAAAAAAATAATTTATAATATTAGTTTGGGAACAGTTTATCGCAATTTGGCATGGTTAAGTGAGCATAACAAAGTTAGAACTATTGTTGTTGATGGAATTGTTAGATATGACAGAAATGTAGTACATGATCATTTCATATGTAATGAATGTAAAAATATTATTGATATTCCTAGGAACGATAATTCTAATAATTATATCGATGGTAATTTAGTAATTGATTACGATGTTAAATACGTAGGTATTTGTAAAAAATGTTTAGAGAGGAAGGAAAAAAATGGAATTAAAAGGAAGCAAGACTGAACAAAATTTGATGACTGCTTTTGCAGGAGAGTCACAGGCTAGAAATAAGTATACTTATTTTGCTTCAAAAGCAAAAAAAGATGGTTATGAGCAAATAGCTGCAATTTTTGAAGAAACTGCCAACAATGAGAAAGAACATGCTAAGATGTGGTTTAAAGAATTACATGGTGGTGCTGTTCCTAGTACTATTGATAATTTAATAGATGCTGCTAATGGTGAAAACTATGAATGGACTGATATGTATAAGGGTTTTGCAGAAACTGCTAGAAATGAAGGCTTTACTAGAATTGCTTTTCTATTTGAAGAAGTGGCTAAAATCGAAAAAGAACATGAAGAAAGATATAGAAAACTTATTTCTAATATTAATGAAGGTTTAGTATTTTCTAGAGATGGAGATAAAATATGGCAATGTAGAAATTGTGGCCATATTGTTATTGGAAAAGAAGCTCCTAAAGTATGTCCTGTTTGTGCTCATCCACAAAGTTATTTTGAAATTAAAAAGGAAAACTATTAGTTTTAAACCATTGATTAATTCAGTGGTTTTTCTATATATTACAAAAATCAATTATTTATTAATATATTGCTTAAAAAAGTAAAAAATTATGTTCTTGTAAATGGTAAAATAAATTGTAGAAAATTGGTAAATTTAAATGTCGTTTTTTATAGTTTTTTAATCATGAAAATATCATTAGGAAAATTTTTAAATTATATATAATTTTTTAACAGTATAATACATGTAAATTTAACAAATTTATATTGACAAAAGTATTATATAGGTGTATTATTTAATTGTACTATTTGATATAGTACAATTAATATGAGGTGTAATATGTTTGAAATAATTATTTATATATTGTTAATACTTTCTCTTATTTATGGATTTTATTTTTTGATTATGGCTTCTGGAGTTTTTAGAAAAAAGAAATGTGAAATTGATAATAATAAAAAAAATCATTTTGCTATTTTAATCGCGGCTCGTAATGAGGAAACTGTTATTAAAAATTTAATTAATAGTTTGAAAAAACAAAATTATCCTAGTAATAAGTATGATGTATATGTTATTGTTAATAATTGTACTGATAATACTTTGGAAGTGGCAAAAAATGCAGGAGCAAAAATTATAGAATGTAAACAAAAGGTCAAATCAAAGGGAGAAGTGCTTAAATATACTTTTAATAAATTAAAAAGTAATGATGAAATAGATGGTTATGTCATTTTTGATGCCGATAATGTGGTTCATAGGGAATTCTTGAATAAAATGAATGATTCTATTAATTGTGGTTATGAAGTTGTTCAAGGTTTTAGAGATACGAAAAATATATGCGATAATTGGCTTAGTACAAGTTATGCTATTTTATATTATTTACAAAGTTTATTTATAAATAAATCAAGATTTAATTTTGGGATGAGTTCTTTTTTAAATGGTACTGGTTTTATGGTAAAGAAAGAAACTATTGATCGGTACGGATATGATCCTAAAACTATTACTGAGGATATTGAATATACTGCTATATGTGCTATTAATGGTATTAAAATTGCCTTTAATGAAAATGCTATTACTTATGATGAACAAGTTACTGACTTTAAAAGTTCTCTTAAACAAAGAAAGAGATGGTCTTTTGGTGCTATTCAGTGCTTGAAAAATTATACTGGTTCTCTTATAAAAGAAGGAATAAAAAATAAAAGATTTGAATGTTTTGATGTAATTATATTTTACTTTGGCATTATATTTCATGTTTTGTTTACAATAGTTTCTTTAATTGGAATCTTTTATAATGTATTTTATCTAAATAACTTTAATAGTATGGATGTTGTTATTTATTTTATTATGTTTCTGATTAATTATTTTATAGGGGTTGTTTTTAGAATGATTGTGATAAAAAAATGTAATAAAAGCATTAAAGAAAATATATGGGGAATTTTACTTTTTGATTTATTTGTTTTGAGTTGGTTTCCTATTAATTTTATATGCTTATTTATCAAAAATTGTAATTGGGATCATATTAAACATGATAGAAATGTTGACACATTAAATATTTAAAAGATAATAGAGTAATTTTATTGTCTTTTTTTTAATTATTATGTTATAATTTATTTAATAGGAGAGTGATATATATGAAAAATATTTTGAGATTATCTTTACTTTTTATATGTTTAATTGTTATGGTTGGATGTGGAAAGAAAGATGATAACAAACTTGTTATGGTAACTGAGGCAGGCTTTGCACCTTATGAATATTATGAAAATGGTGAAATTGTTGGTGTTGATGTAGATATAGCCAAAGAAATAGCAAAAGAATTGGGAAAAGAACTTGTTATTAAGGATATAGCTTTTGATTCTATTATTAATGAAGTAAGAACAGGAAAAGCTGATATTGGTGCTGCTGGTATAAGCTATAGTGATGAAAGGGCAAAAAAAGTAGATTTTTCTATTAATTATTCTGTTAGTAAGCAAGTTGTTATTGTTAAAAACGATAGTTTTATTAATAGTATAAAAGATATAAATGATAAAAAGATAGCAGTACAACTTGGTAGTGTTGCAGATACTTATGTTACGGAAAATTATAAAAATGCTGAGATTGTTAGACAAAAGAAATATTTGGCCGCTATTGAAGATTTAAAAGTTGGTAAAGTTGATTTAGTAGTTATGGATGAATTACCTGCTAAAGAAATTATTGAAAAAAATAGTGATATTAAAATATTAGATGGTGAACTTACTAGTGATAGTTATGGCATGATTGTTAAAAAGGGAAATACTGAATTATTAGAAACTGTTAATAAAGTACTTAATAGGCTTTCTAGTGATGGATCTATTGATAATTTTATTATTAAACATACTGAGGAGTAAATTTGATATGAATGGATATATGCGATTTTTTGATAACTTTTTTGGCTTTTTTAAAAATATAGGTATTAGTTTTTATGATAGTGTTATTTATGATGATCGATATAAGTATATATTAGACGGATTATTTCATACTATATTAATTGCTCTATTTGCTGTTATTATTGGTATTGTACTTGGAATAGTTATAGCACTTATTAGACATAATCATGATATTAATGGTAAAATGAGATTAGGTAATAAGGTTGCTACTTTATATGTCAATATTATTAGAGGTACACCAGTGTTATTGCAATTAATGATTATTTATTATGTTATTTTTAAATCTGTCAATATTAATATAATTATAGTTGGTATATTGGCATTTGGTTTAAATTCTGCTGCCTATGTTTCGGAAATAATTAGATCGGGCCTTATTTCTATTGACAAAGGACAAATGGAAGCTGGTTTATCTTTAGGTCTTAGCTATGGTAAAACAATGAGATATATTATTTTACCACAGGCTATTAAAAATGTTTTACCGGCATTAGGAAATGAATTTATTACATTACTTAAAGAGACTTCGGCAGGTGCTTATATTGGAATATTAGAACTTACTAAGGCTTCAGATATTATTGCATCTAGAACTTATGATTATTTCTTTCCTCTTATTATAACTGCCATTATATATTTGATTATGACGTTAGGGTTATCTAAGTTGGTTAACACTATGGAAAGGAGATTATCTAATGCTAGAAGTTAAAAAATTAAAAAAGAAATTTGGTAGTAATGTTGTTCTTAATGATATTAGTTTTAATGTTTCAAAAGGAGATATTATTTCTATTGTTGGCCCTTCAGGTAGTGGTAAATCAACATTACTTAGATGTCTTAATTTAATAGAGAAACCTAGTTCTGGAGATATTATTTTTGAAGGTACATCTTTAGTTGGTAAAAAAGCTGATTTATCTTTACTTAGGCAAAAGATGGGAATGGTTTTTCAACAATTTAATTTATTTCCACATCTTACTGTTATTGATAATATTACGTTAGCTCCGGTTAAATTAAAACTAATGAATGAAGTAACTGCTAGAAAAAAAGCACTTGAATTACTTAATACTATTAATTTAAAAGATAAGGCGGAACATTATCCTAATGAACTTTCTGGAGGTCAGAAACAAAGAGTTGCTATAATTAGAACACTTATTATGGAACCGGATATTATATTGTTTGATGAGCCAACAAGTGCATTAGATCCTGAAATGATTGGAGAAGTTTTAGATCTTATTAAAAAAGTTGCAGATACTGGTAAAACAATGGTTATTGTATCTCATGAGATGAACTTTGTTAAAAAAGTTTCTAATAGGGTTTTATTTATTGATGGTGGCAAAGTTATATTTGATGGAAAAACTAAAGACTTCTTTTCAAGTGAAAATATCAGAATAAAGGAATTTTTAGATAAAATAAAGAAATAAATTGTAAAAAATGAGAAAATCTGCTATACTTAAATAGTAGAGTACTACAATGAATTAGAATAGAAGGGAGAAAAAATATGAATGCAATTAATGTTAAAAGTGAAATTGGCCCATTAAAAAAGGTATTGTTACATAGACCTGGTAGTGAACTTCTTAATTTAACACCAGATTCTTTAAGTAGATTACTATTTGATGACATTCCTTTTTTACCTGAGGCTCAAAAAGAACATGATGAGTTTGCAAGAATACTTAAGGAAAATAATATAGAGGTTGTTTATTTGGAAGATTTAATGGCTGAGGTATTAGAACTTAGCGATGATATTGAAAATAAATTTATTAGACAATTTATTTTTGAAGCAGGTATCAAAACTCCTAAATATAGAAATTTAGTTTTTGACTATTTAAAGAGTTTTGTTAATAAGAAAGAACTTGTTCTCAAAACTATGCAAGGTATTAAATTAGAGGAAATTAATAGAGCAAAAAGAGATTATGAACAATCTTTAGTGGATTTAGTAAGTGAGGAGTCTGATTTTCTAGCAGATCCTATGCCTAACTTATATTTTACTAGAGATCCTTTTGCTAGTGCTGGTAATGGTATTATTTTGAATAAGATGTATTCTGTTACTAGAAATAGGGAAACTATTTATGCTGAATATATATTTAACTATCATCCTGATTATAAGGGACAAGTTAATAAATATTATGACAGATATTTACCATATCATATTGAAGGCGGAGATGTTCTTAATCTTAATAATCATATATTAGCAGTAGGTATTTCACAAAGAACTGAGGCTGGTGCTATTGATGAACTTGCTAAGAATTTATTTAGAAATCCTGATTGTGAAATTGATACAATATTAGCGTTTAATATTCCTGTATCAAGGGCATTTATGCACTTGGATACGGTATTTACACAAATTGATTTTGATAAGTTTACTTATCATCCTGGTATTATGGATACTTTACAAGTATTTGAAATTACTGAAGGAGATATTCCTGATAGTGATGAAGATTTAAATGTTGTTGAAGTTAATGGCTCTTTAGAAGAAATATTAGAAAAATATTTAGGTAGAAAGATTACTTTAATTCCTTGTGCTGGTGGTGAGAAGATTTCTTCAGAAAGGGAACAATGGAATGATGGTACTAATACTTTATGTATTGCTCCTGGTGTTGTTGTTGTATATGATAGAAATAATATTACCAATAATATTTTAAGAGAACATGGTATTAAAGTATTTGAAATGCCTAGTGCTGAACTTTCTAGAGGTCGTGGAGGTCCTAGATGTATGAGTATGCCTCTTATTAGAGAAGATATTTATACTGAAAGTGGTGCTGTTAAAAAAGAAAATATTTCTTCAGTTAAACATGAAGAAGTTAAAAAAGTAAATAATGAGAAGTTTAATTTTAAGGGTAGAAACTTTTTAACTTTACTTGATTATACGCCTGAAGAAATTAGATATTTACTTGATTTATCTAAAGATTTGAAGGATAAAAAACATAGAGGTATTGAACATAGATATTTAAAAGGTAAGAATATTGTACTTTTATTTGAAAAGACTTCAACTAGAACAAGATGTTCTTTTGAGGTTGCTGGTCTTGATTTGGGTATGGGAGTTACTTACTTAGATCCAGGTAGTTCACAAATGGGTAAGAAAGAAAGTATTGCTGATACTGCTAAAGTACTTGGTAGAATGTATGATGGTATTGAATATAGAGGATACGATCAAAAAATAGTAGAAGAACTTGCTAAAAATGCAGGTGTTCCAGTATGGAATGGGCTTACTACTGAGTTTCATCCTACACAAATGTTAGCAGATGTTATGACTGTTGAAGAAAATTTTGGTCATTTAGATGGTATTAAACTTGTATTTATGGGTGATGCTAGAAATAATGTTGCTAATTCTTTAATGGTTGTATGTGCTAAGATGGGTATGCATTTTGTATCTTGTGGTCCTAAAGAATTATGGCCTGATAAAAAATTAATTGAAAAATGTAAAGAAATTGCCAAAGAAACTGGTGGAAGTATCGAAATGACAGAGGATGTTATGGAAGCTTCTAAAGGAGCAGATGTTATTTATACTGATGTTTGGGTTTCTATGGGTGAACCTGATGAGGTGTGGGCTGAAAGAATTAAATTACTTAGTCCATATCAAGTTGATATGAATGTTATGAATAATGCTAATGATAATGCTATATTCTTACATTGTCTTCCATCATTCCATGATTTAAATACTTCAATTGGTAAAGATATTTATGAGAAGTTTGGCCTTAAGGAAATGGAAGTTACTGATGAGGTATTTAATAGTTCTAAGTCTAAAGTATTTGATGAGGCTGAAAATAGATTACATACTATTAAAGCAGTTGTATATGCTACAATGAGGGATGAATAATGAGTAAAATTGTTATTGCTTTAGGTGGAAATGCTTTAGGTAAAAATCCGAGTGAACAGTTATCTTTACTTAAAGATGTTGCTAAGATAATTGTTGATTTGGTTAAAGATGGAAATAAAATTATTCTGACACATGGAAATGGTCCGCAGGTGGGACAGATTGCTCTTGCTATGGAGTATGCTTCTAATGGGGAAGCTGGTACTCCTATGATGCCTTTTCCTGAGTGTGGAAGTATGAGTCAAGGTTATATTGGTTACCAATTGCAACAATGTATTCAAAATGAACTTAAAAAACAGAATATTAGTAAAAATTGTGTAACTTTGATAACACAAGTCCTAGTAGATTCTAAGGATAGTGCTTTTCAAAATCCTAGTAAGCCTATTGGTATGTTTTATACTAAAGAAGAGGCTTTGGATATTGAAAAGAAAAAAGGGTATACTATGATAGAAGATGCTGGGCGAGGTTATAGGAGAGTTGTACCATCTCCGATGCCTATTGATATTGTTGAAAAGAATACGATAAAGATGCTTTTTGACAATAATAATATTGTAATTGCTTCTGGTGGTGGAGGTATTCCTGTTATTTTAGATAAGGGAGCATATAAAGGAGTAGAGGCTGTTATTGATAAAGATAGAACTGCTGCTTTACTTGCTAAACTTACTATGGCAGATACTTTAATGATTTTAACTGCTGTTGAAAAGGTTTCTTTAAATTATAATACTGAAAATCAAGTCGATTTAGATGTTATTACTATTAAAGATGCTAATAAATATATTAGTGAAAATCAATTTGCTAAAGGTAGTATGCTTCCTAAGGTTGAAGCTTCTATGTCTTTTGTAGAAGATTCTGATGACAGAAAAGCAATTATTAGTTCTCTTGAAAAAGCAAATGCCGCTATTAAAGGGAAAACTGGTACAATTATAAAGAGGAGGTAGAAAGAAATGGCTAAGAAAAAGGCTAAGGTAATGTTATCGTCTTTTTCGATTATTCTAATTCTAATTTTTGGTCTTGGAATATTATCACATGTACTTCCAAATGCACAATTTGCTGGTGAAGAAATTGTTAATGGAAGTGGAACTGTTGGTGCTACTTTATCACAGGTTTTGATGGCACCTATACAGGGATTTGAAAATGCTATTGATGTTGGTATTTTCATTATGATGCTTGGTGGATTGCTTGCTGTTATTAATAAAACTGGAGCATTAGAAACTGGTATCAAAGTTTTAGTTCATAAACTAAAAGGTAGGGAAATTTTATTAATTCCTATATTAATGCTTATTTTCTCTATATGTGGAACTACTTATGGTATGCTTGAAGAGACAGTTGGATTTTATGTTTTACTAGCTGCTACTATGATGGCTGCTGGTATGGATCCACTTGTTGGTTCTGCAGTAGTTCTTCTTGGTGCAGGTAGTGGATGTTTAGGTTCTACTATTAATCCATTTGCTACTGGTGTTGCTATTAGTGCATTACCAGAAGGTATTGCTTGTAATCAAGGACTTGTTATTTTAATAGCAGTATTTATTTGGCTTACTACTTTAATTGTTTCTATATTATTTGTAATGAGCTATGCTAAGAAGGTTCAAAAGGATAAAGGTTCTACATTCTTATCACTTAGAGAACAAAAACAAGCTGAAAAGAGATTTGGTCAATTTGAAGATAAGGACAAAAAGGATGTTAAATTAAGTACTAAACAAAAAGTTACTCTTATTCTATTTGGTCTTACATTCCTAGTTATGGTTATTGGGTTTGTTCCATGGGGTGAGTTTGGCATTACTTTCTTTGATAGCTTTACTGGTTGGCTTACTGGGGCTTCACTTGGTAACTGGTGGTTCTATGAGGCTGCTTTATGGTTCTTAATTATGTCTATTATTATTGCAATTATTAATAGATTTGGTGAGAAAAATTTTGTTGATACTTTTGTAGATGGTGCTGACGATATGATTGGTGTTATATTAGTTATTGCTATTGCAAGAGGTGCTAGTGTACTTATGGGTGAAACATATCTAGATAATTATATTATTTATAATGCTGCTGATATGCTTGCTAAATTACCTGAACTTGCATTCGTACCACTTAACTATATTTTACATATTGTATTATCTATTTTAGTTCCATCATCATCTGGATTAGCAACTTTATCTACTCCAATTATTGCTCCTATTGCTGCTCAACTTGGTTATAGTGTAGAAGTTACTATTATGACTTTAGTTGCTGCTAACGGACTTGTTAATTTAATATCTCCAACTTGTGGTGCTATAATGGGTGGACTTGCTCTTGCTAAAGTAGAATATTCTACTTGGTTTAGGTGGGCATTTAAGGTAGTTCTTACTATTATGCTTGTAAATATTTTTGTATTATGTTTATTTACTTTAATTGTATAGTTAGAATAATTATAATGTATTTGAAGAACAACTATTTTGGTTGCTCTTTCTTTTTTTTTATGTTATACTATGTTTGTAGTGAGGTTTGTTATTATGTTTAAAAAGAGATCTAGTTATGAAGTTAATGTACAGGGTATTACTTTTTGGAGAAAAATAATTAATGAAGATAATGCTGAAGTGTTTGTTAAGAGTTCTTTAAATGAGCCATTTATGATTTATATAGATAAGGTAAAAGGTAATGAGTATCTTGATTGGGTTACGGGAAGACCTTTTGATATGGAAGATATGGGAAAAGATTTTCTTTTTGGTCTTAGTAATATAAGGATATCTAAAAATAATGTAAATTTATGTGGTGATGTGGTTTGTAAGGCTGCATATATATTAGACGATAAAGATAGGGAAGAAGAATATACTAATATATCAGAAGGTATTCTTTATGATAGTTATTTTTGCGATATTATTTCTTTTAAATATGGTTTAGATTTTATTCCTGCTAATTTTGTATATGAAGAAATTAGAAGAGTTAGAAAGATATATGCTGCTAATAACGATAAGGATAATATTAAGTGTAAGTCTTTAAAGAGAAAAAGAAAATAATATTTTTAAAGACTTATTTATAAGGCTTTAAAAATTCTAGTTAAAGACTTGTGGCTTTAACTAGCAGTGAACAATGAAGTGTGAACTGATACTAAAAAAGTATTTAGTTCTTTTTATTTATGTGGTAGAATATTAGTAGAGCAGGTGATTATGATGTATTATAAAATTAGTCATGGTAGTGTTACTCTTGGTAATAATACAGTACTTGAAGATATTAATTTTTGTGTTAAGGATAACGAGAAAATTGGTATTGTAGGTAGAAATGGTTCTGGTAAAACGACTTTACTTAAGGCTATTGCTTCAGAGTATGAAATTAATAGTGGTTATGAAGAAGTAGATATTATTTCTTCGGGAGACTTTAATATTGGTTATGTTAAACAGAATGATGGTTATAGTCTTGATATGAAGATGATAGATTATATTAGGAGTTCTTTTAAGGATATTCTTGATATTGAAAGGAAACTTAATAATTTAGAGGATGAAATGAGTACTCATTATGATGAAAAGATAGTAAGTAAATATAATGATCTTTTATCTAGATATGAATATATGGGTGGTTATAAATATAAGAAGGAGATAGAAGTTATTTTAAGTAAATTTGATTTTAGTGATAAGGATAAAGATAAGTATTTGAATGAATTTTCTGGTGGTCAAATTACGAAGTTGTCTTTGATTAGGCTTTTGTTATCGAAACCTGATTTACTTATTTTGGATGAACCTACTAATCACTTGGATATTAAGGCTATAGAATGGCTTGAGGATTACTTAAAGGGATATAAGGGTTCTATTATTTTGGTTAGTCATGATAGAATGTTTTTGGATAATGTTTGTAATGTGATATATGATATTGAGTATGGTTCTTTAACTAGATATAGTGGTAATTATTCTTATTTTGTTAAGAAGAAGAAAGAGGATTATATAAGAAATCTTAATGATTATGAAAGGCAACAAAGGGAGATTAAAAGACTTCAAGATATTGCTGATAGATTTAGGTATAAACCAACGAAGGCTGGTATGGCTATGTCAAAATTAAAGCAAATTGAGAGAATGGTATTAATAGATAAACCTGATAAGACCAATACAAAGTCTTTTAAGATTAATTTTAGTCCTGATATGAATAGTTATAGAGATGTTCTTAAGGTTAAAAATCTTTCTATTGGTTATGATAGAGAGTTATGTAAGTTATCTTTTGAGGTGGAAAGAGGAGACAGACTTGGTATTATTGGTGAGAATGGTATTGGTAAAAGTACGCTTCTTAAAACTATTATGGGTGATGTTCCAGTACTTGGTGGTAAGTTTGTTTTTGGAGATAGGGTTAATATTGGTTACTTTTCACAAGCATTAGATAATCTTAATTATGATAATTCTATTTATGATGAGATTGACAAAGAATTTCCTAGATTTACACCTAATGAGATTAGAACTCTTCTTGGGGCTTTTGAATTTAGTGGAGAAGATGTCTTTAAAAAAATTAAGGATTTATCTGGTGGTGAAAAGGTTAGGGTTAGTTTATGTAAGATTTTGAATAAGAAGCCTAATGTTCTTATCTTAGATGAACCGACGAATCATTTGGATATTATTGGTAAAGATACTATTGAGAGAATGCTTACTAGTTATAAGGGAACTATTATTATGGTTAGTCATGATAGATATCTTATTAAGAATGTTTGTAATAGACTTCTTGTTATGGAGGGTGGCATAAGTACTTTATATAATTATGGTTATAATGAGTATTTGGAGAAGACTAGGTTTAATAATATGAGTAATGATAATAAGGTTAAGATAGAAAAGAAGAAGAGTACTGATAAAAGGATAGATATTTTTGATAGAAGTAAAGAAATTAAAAAAATAGAGAAGGATATTTTTGAATTAGAGGAGAGACTTAGTAATCTTAATAACGAACTTTTGAAAGAAGATGTTTATATGGATATTAATAAGGCTAATTTGATTAAGTTAGAGATTGATATTGTAAGTAAGGATATTGAGAAGAAAACATTAGAGTGGGATGAGATTACGATGGATATGTAATCTTGGTATTATTAATTATTTGCCATTGTTAGTTTTAAAAATAATAGTAAATAGTTTAGGTTCTATATTTTGTAAATGTTTTTGACTGACGGGTGGTGACTCCCTCATTATGCTTAATAAAAAAAACACCAAATGGTGTTTGATTTTTCAATGGAGCAAATAAGCTACAGCTTACGAACCATAATGCTCTCTTTCTAAAAATATTATATATGAAATCCTATTAAATTTCAATGGGAGTATGGAAAAATTTGTTATTCTATAGTATAATAATTGTAATTAAAATTTTTGGAGGTACAATATGAGCAAATTTAAAACAATGGTTAGAAAAGATATTGAACTTTGCGATGAATACATTGATAAGAATATGGCTACTCATTCAGAAGTTAATGCTTTATTAGGAAAATATGTAATGGATTATCCTGATTTTAATAAAAATATTATTTCATACGCAAGTGTCCCAGGTTATGAAACTAATGAAATTGAAAACATTGGAATAATAAAGTCAAAATTAGAATATTTACTAAATCGAAGTGACAACCCTGATTTATATAATAAGCAGAACAATTCTGGGATTACTATATCTAATATAAATAATAACAATAATACAAATAATGTTAATTTTAATATGAGTATTGAAGACATAAAATCAAATATTGATGAAAATACATATTTAAGTGATTTGGATAAAAAAGAATTATTAAATAAATTAGATGAGATAGTAGAATTATAAAAAAGCAAAGATAGTAAAACTAAAAAATGGGATAAAGCTAAAAAGATACTTGGATTTATACTAGATAAAGGTGCAGATATAGCAATAATGTATATTCCACAAATATTAAAAGCAATAAGTAATTAAGCAAATTTATGGAAAAAGACAAAGAGTTTAAAATATTTAATGAAATTATGAATGACGCTTTTTGGCTTGGATATATATTAAAAATAAAAAGAAAAATAACTGATTATAGCCAGAAAGAAATATTAAGTTCATTTTTAATTTTTTATTCTTCTATATTTGCAGAAGAAACTATAAAATCTAATTATGGTGGTTTAAGTGGAAAAAGAGATATTACGCTAGAAGATATTGAAAATTTTAGAAATTACAATTTAAAATATTGTCCTTTTATTAATTCAGAAACTGCTATTAGAATAATGAAAAAAATGGAAGTTAACTTTAATCCAAATATATTTGATATAGTATTATATTTAAGTGATGAAAATTTATTAGATATAAATTTTAGAAATTGGGATTTAAATAAAAAAGAAAACTTTGAATTGTATGATGGTTTAGTGGCTACACCATCAAGGTGGCTAGAAATTCTAATGCCAGATATATATGTTAAAATATTAGAAGAAATGAAAGAATTATCTAAATGCTTTATAAATAAAATTACAGAATCCAAAATCAATAAAAAATCTTACTCTTCATATAAGTTATTTAAAAAAGGTAATATAAATAATAATGAAAAATTATATATATTACACAGATATGGACTAATAAAGACAACTATGTTTATTGATAATATAATTAAAGATAATATTTCATTTAATATTGGAAAATTACACTTTGATTTTAAAAATTTTATTATGAAAGCCAAAGCAATTATTATAGAAATGATTTGGAATGATAAAAAAGTTAGTATATCCAATAGCATCATAGATAAAATATTTGAAAAAAATAAAAGAGATATAAACGATAGTTTTTATTCCGTAAATAGAAAATGCAGAAATAACCTACACTATTCTGATCATCATTTTTTGTCAAAAAAAGATATTACCATTCTAGATAAGTATCAAGACTTATATTTGAATAATGCATTAGAAACTTTTGACTCTTATATATTTTTAAAATTTGGTATATTTTATAATATTGGTTTATTTCTAGCAAAATTGGAGTATTGGAGTCGAACAGATTGGAAGTGATAAAATGTTAAAAAAACACTATTTAGTAACTAAAAAAATTTTTCAGGTAATATTGTACTTGACTGAAATGATTGGGATTTCATATTTATTAACAAAAATTACTAGTATATATCTTCCAACAGAAAACTTTATTGATTTTTTCGAAAGAATGACAATATTTTTTACATTTTATCAGATAATTATATTTGGAATATTTCAACAATTAAATGATATGAAAAAAGATGAATATCTTGCAATCCTTACAATGTATAAATATGTTGAACTATATAATTCAGATAAAAGAGAATATATTGCAAAGGATATAAAAAATCTAATACAAAAACAACTTGACAGTTCGATGCTTAACGATAACGATATTAGAAATGAATATTTGGAAATTAAGAAACTATTTGATAATAATCAAAAATTTGATGATACACTAATTAAAATAAAAATTATAAAATATGAGCATTGTTGTGAAGAAACAACATTAAATTGGAAATTTTCTATATTAACAAGATTACTTAAATAGCCAACTTTAATAAAAAAAAATTTATTTATACTTTAATAGGAGATGATATAAATGTTGCGAGAAGTAAAAATTGAATTAACTAATAAATGTTCTAGAAACTGTAAACATTGTTCTAGTAATGCTACTAGTAGTATTGGCAATTTAAAAGTTTTAGATTTTGAAGATGTATCTAGAATAATTAATGAAGCAAAGTTAATGAGTGCTGATACTATTGTTTTTACTGGTGGAGAGCCTTTAATGTATGATAGACTGCCAGAACTAGTTGAATTAACTTCAAAATTAGGAATGAAATCAACTATTTATACTTTTGCATATAGAACCGATGAAACTTTAAATAAATATAGACAATTAATTGATTTAGGATTAAATAAAATAGTTTATTCACTTGCTGATTCACTATCTGATGAAGAAGATATTTCAGTTTATGATAAAGTTGAATTCTTTGATAAAGTATTTGAAAATAATAATTCAAGATTAGGATTTCATTATACTGTTTCAAAAGATTCTTTTTCTAGATTAGAACAAGTAGTAAATGAAACTATTGAAACATTTAAAAGTAGAAGTTATTTTGATAGAGTTAGTTTATTAAGGTTTGTTCCACATGGTAAAGGAACAACTGACATGGACTTATCAAAAGAAGAATTATTAGCAATTAAAAACCTTTATTTAAATTCAAATGATAAAGATAAAATTAGATTAGGAACTCCTTGGAATATACTTGGTATTGAAAATACACCTTGTATTATAGCTGATGAAATAATGATAATTGGATTTGATGGAATAGCTTATCCGTGTGATTCTATTAAATATTTTACTAAATTAGGTATTAGTGGAAATATAAGAGAAAACTCCTTAATGGAAATGTATAATTCAGAGTATTTTAGCAATATTAGAAAATTTAATACTGATAATTCTTGTTCTACTTGTGAACAATACTCTATATGTAAAAGTGGTTGTATAGGACAAAAGATAATTGCTAATTATACTGAAAGTGAGGATAAAGTATTAACTTTAAAAAGATGTATTAACTCAAGAGATCCAAAGTGTATGAGGTAGGTATATGAAGAAAAGACAAGAAGTATATGATTTATATTGGTATTTTGCTTGTGAAAGACAAAATATATTTTGGAAAAAAATAAATGGAGAATCTGCTCCATGGACTGAAGATAAAATATTACAAGAATATAAGTTTTGTAATAGTTATAGAGTTAATGATAGAGTTAGTCAATATCTATTAAAAAATATTATCTACAATGGTAAAAAATATTCTGATGAAGATATGTTGTTTAGAATACTATTATTTAAATTATTTAATAAAGAATCTACTTGGGAATTATTATTAAATAATTTTGAAGATATTACTTTAAAAACATTTAATGTAAAAGATTATTCCAAAGTATTGGAAAATGCTATATCAAATGGTGTTAAAATATACAATGATGCTTATATAAGTTGCGCTAATAAAGCATTTGGATATGACAGAAAGCATGATAATCATTTAGCACTACTTAATAAAATGTTTAACGAAGATAGGATACAAGAAAAAATAGTTAAATGTAAGACTATGGAAGAAGCATTTAATATTATAAAAAGTTACCCATTAATCGGAAACTTTATGGCTTATCAATTAGTAACTGATATTAATTATAGTGAAGTGGTAAATTGGCAAGAAGACGAATTTACAGTTGCTGGACCTGGATCACTTCGTGGAATCAAAAAATGTTTTATTGATAAAGGCAAAATGAACAATGAAGATATAATTAGATATATGTATGAACATCAAGACGAAGAGTTTAAAAGACTTAATTTAGATTTTAAAAAAATTGGTAATAGACCATTACAACTTATTGATTGTCAAAATATATTTTGTGAATTAGATAAATATTGTAGACAAGCATTACCTGATTTAAAATCAAATAGAACTAAAATCAAAAAACATTATGTACCCAAAAAAGAAAGAATAGAATATATTTATCCCAAAAAATGGAAGATATAGAACACAGGAATGAGAAAATGTATGAATACTAATTACAACTTATTAAAAAATAAAGAAATAATTGCAATTTTAGACGGAGATTTTCAAATAGAAGAAGTTGATGGTATAAGAATTGCTATGCCTTATTTAAGTGAGCCAATGCTTTGTGAACTTTCCCAAAAGTTTGGATGCTATCAAGAATATTACTGGGGAAATAGTTCTAAAACAAATTTAAGTAGATGGTAGTATATGGATAAAAGAATCAACAAGTTATTATCTGGTCTTGAAAATATTGTTCAATCAATTGCTGAAATGAGAAATAATGGAAGTGATTCACATGGCCTTGGAAGTAAGAAAGTAAACATTCCAGACTATCATGCTAGATTAGCATTAAATTCTTCTTTTATTATGGCTGAATTTATTCTTTCTGTATCACAACATTCAAGGTAATAAAAATATAGGGTATGGGAGTTCCCATAGTAGAATTTATGTGTGAGTACAAATTCAGTGCTGGCTAGACACAAATTTTACTCCCAGATTTAAAAATATATAAAAAGAGGATTAAATTATTTTGATAATTTTTTCCTCTTTTTTGAAGATTGTTTATACAAAAATATATTCATTTAAGACAATTTCTTCTGCTGTGTTTTTTTAGTTGTTTATTAATTTTGTACATTCTAATGGATTTAATTTCAAGCATGAAAAAAGTCCTCCTTTCTGTGATAAGAGAACTTTTAGAGTTTTATATAAAATAAAAACTCACGAACTTTTAAGTCCGTAAGTTGATTTCAAATGGAGCCTTAACTATACACGTATGCGAAATTAAGACTATAAGATTTGATTAAATCTCTCTGATAAATAAATTATATCACGTATAATACTGAGTAGTAAATTGATTAAGTTTGAAAAGTTGAAACTTTTGATATTTACTTTATAATAATTTATATTCATTTTTATAAAAATGAATATAAATTTCTGCGATTGAGTTTAGGCAAATTATATCAGGGGTCTTTGTATCCATAAAAATGACGGTCTAGCTCTTTTCTTTTTATTTTCCTGGTTTAAGAATGTGAGGATTATTTAGTTAATCTTATATAACAAGCGTGATGAGGAATATTGAGATTCAAGAGTTCAATCGTATAAGAAAGGAAGTATGATTATGCAAAACGTTTTAGCCGTTGATGTGGCTAAAGGTAAAAGTATGATTTCTTTAATTAGTTCTTGTGGTGAAGTTCTAATTGAACCATACGAAGTCAATCATTCTATTATAGATTTTTCTAATTTACTTAATAGAATTAATAAATTAAAATTAGATAACATTTCTGTAATAATGGAATCTACTGGAATTTATCATAGACCTATAGAAAGATTTTTCTTAGAAAATAATTTTAAAGTGTTTGTTATTAATGATTTATATTCTAAAATGTATAAAAGAAATTTAAGGAAAACTAAAACTGATAAACTTGATTGTATATCACTTTCAGAATTATTCTTTAATACTGATTTTAGGGAATATATAAAACCTGATGACATTTATTTAAATATGAATGCTTTGTCTAGACAATATCATGCACTAGATGAATTATGTGTTAATTTAAAAAATAGATATAAAAATTTAGTTTATTTATGTTTTCCAGAATATGAGTTAATCTTTAAAAATAAAACTTTTTATAGTGAATTGGCACTTAGTTTTATTGAAAAATATCCACATGCTGATATTATTTCTAATACTAGAATAGATGCATTACAAAATTTCTTTAAAAAAAATGGCTTTAGGCATTGGAAAAAGAAACCTATGATTATTAAAGAATATGCAATTAATTCTTATCCATCTGTTTCAAAAGATGATGAAATAACTTCTAGTCTTTCACAACTTGCAAGATTAATTAATACTTATCAAAATGAAATTGAAACAATTAAATATAAAATTATATTTTTAGGGAAGAAAACAAAATATTTTGAAAGTATTAATTCTATATTTGGAATTGGGGAATTTACAACATCTCTAATCATTGCAGAACTCGGTGATATAAATCGTTTTAAAAATATAAAAGAATTAACTGCTTATTGCGGATTAGATCCATCAATAAAACAATCTGGTAAATCGATAAATATTAAAGGGCCAATTTCTAAATCAGGAAATAAATATTTAAGAAAAATTCTATTTGTATCTATACTAAACATTTTAAGTTTAACAAGATTATGTCACACTGAAAATGATATAGAGAATTATTACAGAAAAAAACGTAATGAAGGAAAACATCATTACGTTGCAACCATTGCATGTACAACTAAATTGTTACGAAAAATCTTTGTACTATGCAAAAAATTAGATAAGTAATCAACACCACTTGATTACATTTATATTATATACTAAATAAACACATAATTTCAAAATTTTAAAAAAATTAGAAATTTCGTGTCTTTTCAGTATGCATTAATATAACATAAAAATTTATTATTGACAAATCTTAGAATGTCATTTTATTAGATATTTTCAAGGGAGTATGGAAAAATTTTGATATTTATAATATAATTATACCAGTTCAAAACAAGGAGGACGTTATGGAAAAAGTAATTGAAATTGAAAACTTAACTAAAAGTTATGGTAAATTTAAAGCAATAGATGATTTATCAATCTATGTTGAAAAAGGTAAAATATTTGGACTTCTTGGACCAAATGGAAGCGGTAAATCAACTACTATAAATTGTATTTTATCTTTATTAAATTTTGAGAAAGGAAGTATAAAAATATTTGGTAAAGAAATGCAACCAAATTGTTATGATATAAAATCAAAAATTGGTGTTGTATTTCAAGATGTTGCAGTTTTTGATGAATTAACTGTATATGAAAATATTAATTATTTTTGTGGATTATATATAAAAAATAAAAAGAAAAGAGAACAATATGTTGAGGACGCAATAAAATTAACTGGACTTGGAGAATTTAAAAAATTCCGACCAAAACAACTATCTGGTGGATTACTTAGAAGATTAAATATTGCTTGTGGTATTGCACATAAACCAGAACTTATATTTTTAGATGAGCCAACTGTTGCAGTAGATCCTCAAAGTAGAAATAGTATTTTAGAGGGAATTAAAGAATTAAATAAAAATGGTGCTACAATTGTTTATACTACACACTATATGGAAGAAGTAGAGCAATTATGCAATAGAATAGCAATTTTAGATAAAGGAAAAGTAATTGCACTTGGTACAAAAGAGGCTTTAAAAGAATTAACAACAATGGGTGAAAAAATCACAGTAGAAGTCCCAAACTTGAAGAAAGCAATTGTATCTGAATTAAAGACTATGGAAAATATAATAGATGTTAAGTATGAAGATGCTACTTTATTTGTTACATATAAAAAAGGTGAAGATAATCTTGAAAAAATGATATCTTTCCTAAAAGAAAATAATGTTAAATATACTAAAATATTTTCTGAACTTCCAACTCTGAATGATGTGTTTTTAGAATTAACAGGAAAACAATTAAGAGATTAAGGAGGAAATTATGTTTAAGCATTTATTTATGAATAAAATGAAGATTCTTTTGAAAAATAAAGCGATGCTTTTTTGGTCATTAATATTTCCTTTTGTATTAGGTACATTCTTTCAACTTGCGTTAGGTAATGTAGGTGAGGCTTTTGAAATGGAAGTTATACCCGTTGCAGTTGTGGATAATCAATATTATCAAGAAGATAAAATATTAAAAGAAGTGATTTCTAGTTTGTCAAAAGAAAATGAAAATCAATTATTTAATACTGTGTATGTTGATGAAAGTGAGGCACAAAAATTATTAGATAATGAGGAAATTGATGGATACATATTATTAAAGGAAGATAATAATCCCCAAATGATAGTAAAAACAAATGGAATAAATCAAACTATTATAAAGAGTGTGCTAGATGAATATTATCAAATGTCTAATGCAACAACTCAAATGATAAATTATAATCCAGAAATTTTATATAATGGTGTATTAGAAACATTATATGAAGAAAAGAATTATATTACAGATGATTCAAACGAAAATATAGATTTCAGTATAAATTACTTTTTTACTCTTATCGCAATGACTTGTTTATACGGAAGTTTAATTGGTCTTGAAGTTATAAAAGACTGTGAGGCTAATTTAAGTAAAAAAGGAGCAAGAATGTGTATGGCTCCAGTAAATAAATTTAAAATGATATTAGCAGGATTACTTGCAGGTTATGTCATTCAACTTGTAGCACTTGCATTATTGTTCTTATATTTGATATTTGTTTTTAATATAAATTTTGGAAATCAAATATTACCAACAGTAGTGTTAGCAATGGTTGGATGCTTAGCAGGTACATCATTAGGAACTTTTGTAGGAGTTTCTAACAGAAAATCAGAAGGATTTAAAATAGGAATATTAATTTCTGTAACAATGACTTGTTGTTTCTTTTCTGGAATGATGGGAGTTATTGATATAAAAGTATTCTTTGATGAAACATTCCCATTGCTTGCTAAAATAAATCCAGTAAATATTATTACTGATGGTTTATATTCATTATTTGCTTACGATAATTTAGATGTTTATTATAATTGTTTAGCAAGAATATCAATTTTTTCTCTGGTATTAATAGCATTATCTTTTATGTTTATAAGGAGGAAAAAATATGATAGTATTTAAGAATTATTTTAATATAGTTAAAAGACATTTAGGTATTATAATAATGTTTTCTGCTATCTCTATCGGAGTATCTGTTATAAATACAAGTTATACAAGTACAGAAGATTATGTTAGTGTAGAGCCTAAAATAGCAGTAATAAATTATGATGAGTCTTCTTTGTCTAATAATTTTGTAGATTACATTACAGAACGAGCAGAAATAGTAGAAGTTGAAGATAATGAAAAAGCAATTCAGGATTCTTTATATTTGAATAAAGTAGATTCTATTTTAATAATACCTGACAACTTTAGTGCAAATCTTTTAATGGGAAATGAACCAAATGTAAAAATTAAAAAATCCACACAAAATGTTTCAGAATATACTGAACTTTTGGTTAACAGATATTTTAAAATAGTAGAAAATTATTCAAAAGTTGGTATGACCGAAAATGAAATAATTAATAATATAGAAAAAGATATTCAAAATGAGATTGAAGTAAAAGTTTCAAGTGAAAATCAATCTGATATGGAAAAGTTAGCGGTGTATTATAGTTTTGAAAATTATGCTTTCCTATCAATATTTACATTTATAATTGGAACAATAATGTGCATATTTAATAAGGAAACAATAAGAAAAAGAAATAATGTAAGCAAACTAAATCCTAAAAGTTTTTCAAATCAATTGTTTTTAGGACATATGACATTAACTTTAAGTATATGGGCAATTTTTATTTTAATAAGTGTTATTCTTTATAAAGATTTGATGTTTACTATAAACGGATTACTGTTAATACTTAATTCGTTATGTTTTGCAATTACTGCTACAAGTTTAGCTTATTTGATAGGATGTTTAATTAAGAATGAAAATGTAATTTCTGGAATACAAAATGTAATTTCATTGGGATTAAGTTTTATTTCAGGATGTTTTGTTCCGATTGAATGGTTAGACACAAATATAATTAACTTTTCTAAAATATTTCCTTCATATTGGTTTATACAAGGAAATTATGATATAACAAAATTATCAACATTTAATTATGAAACTATACAACCTGTTATTCAAAATTGTGGAATAATATTAGCATTTGGAATTATATACTTTTCCATTAGCAAGATTATAATTGCAAAAAAAGTCAAAAACTAAATATGTAAATTTTTAATATTCATAAAGACAATGCTTAGGTGGCATTGTCTTTATCATTTTCAATAGGTATATATTTCTTTAGTGTAGTATTCTGTAATTTTAAATATTCAATTTTAGTTCCGATTGCTCGTTCATCTTCAAAATATCCAAGGTAGTGAAATTTATTTTTTACTTTAATTAGACATTCAATATTTTCTTCTAGTGCCTGATCCTCTGTCGAAACACGAATATAAACTGCTGCAATCATCCTTTCATTATTCATAATTTTTCTTACTTTTCTTTTAATGAAAGGCACCAAAAAAGGTGTCACATAACAAGACACCTTATACTTTATATTGATTATTTACACGACAAAATAAACCAATATTATGGGAGTATCTAAACTCTCAAATCAATTTAATGCCTTGCTATGTATTCTGATAAATCAGCAATAGGGATTTTCTTCTTTAAATCCCCAATATAAAAATGTTTTTGTTCATTGAAGAATAAATATAATGTATCTCCAATAATTACTTTGTGTGGCTCAACATACGCTAGATTTGTATGCTCCACAATTCTTAGGTAACCCTCAATAATCTGGTAGGGTCTGTTGTTAAATTTGCAAGACCAATTAATTTTGCTCCTAAGTTCATCACTCATATTGATTTTCTTTTTAATTATTTTAGTCATATCACATCACACCTTTCTTTGCAATAACGCACAAAAAAATCAATCTTTTCAGATTGATTTAATCATTAACGTCACATTGGTGCGACGATTTTATCTTTTGGAGCCTGTGGGGTTGTAGTTGAACAACCTTTAGACTTAAAGTTGATAGTAAGTAATACTTACTAACTGATATAATCATAACATAAAAAAAGAATATTTTAAAGTAATATTTTTAATGAATTAAAAATTTATGCAGCATTTATGATATAATGTTTATATAAGTAGGTGTATTATGCAAGAGGTAGATTATAAAAAATTAAACAGAAGTATAAAAATGTATCCAATATTTTATGGCTTAACTGCTGATCTTATTTTTTGGATTGCAATTAATACATTATTTTTAACAACAGTAAAGCATTTATCAGCATCTGATATTAATTCATTAGGTGCAATTGGAACTGCTATAGGAATAATATTTCAAATATTTTTAATTAAAATTGTAAGAAAAATAGGAAACTTAAATTCAGTTAGACTGGGAACAATATTATTGTTTTTATCAGTTTTATTAAATACTATATCAACAAAATATATTGGATTTCTAATTGCTGAATTGTGTTATGTTATAGGTTATGTATTTAAACATATGGATAATGTTATCATGATTAAAAATTTAAGACATTTAAACAAATCAGAAGAATATTTAAAATATCAAACACGAGGTAGTACTATATATTCATCTATTACATTAATTATATCAGTAATATCTGGTTTTATATTTAATATTAATCCTTATATTCCAATGATAATATGTTTATTAATTTGTTTTAACAATATAATTCTAACATTTTTTATTTATGAAGTTCCTTTAAAAATAAAAGATGAAAAAACAGAAGAAAAAAATATAAAATCAAAACTTGATAAAAACATTATTTTAATGATTGTATTATATGGTTTATTTTATGCAATGATAGCTTGTGGACAAAGTAATAGTAAATTATTTATTCAATTTAATCTGCAGGAAATATTGACTTTAAAAAATGTTGCTATATATATGAGTATCTTTATATTTATTTCACGAATAGCAAGATTAACTTCCAATTTAATATTTATGAAAATATATAATAAATTTAAGAATAATATGTTGCTTATTTTAGAAAACTTTTTAATACTTTCATTTTGCTTTTTATTAATTGGTAACTTTATAAATAATATGGTAGGTATTTGGATAATGGCAATTGGATTCTTTATATACTTATTTATAAGAGATCCATTTGATAATTATATGAAGAAAACACTTTTTGAAAATAGTAGTGAATTAGTACATGATAAAATAATAAATTATTTAAATTTAGCAAGAAAAGTATTTAGTTTAATATATAGTTCTATGGTCGCTGTAATACTATTAAAACTAAACTATGTTTATGTAATGTCATTATTATTAATAATATCGATTATGTTTATTTTATTAATAATTAAAATTAATAATTTAGTAATAAGAGGTGAAAAGAATGAATTACAAAATTGAAATAGCAGATATTAGTGATATTAATTCTATTTTAGAATTATATACTGAAAGAATGAAATGGTTCAAAGATAATAATATAAAACAATGGGATAAATATCTTAACAATCATCCAAAATCAGAATTTGAAGAGGCAATTAATGGCAAAAATTATTATATTATAAGAAATTGTGAAGAAATAATTGGAGGATTTGAATTATCTACAAATAGTAAAGATTGGAAAGATGATATTACACCTGCTTATTATATTTATAAAGTTGTGACAAAAGTAGGATATAAAAATGTTGGGGATTTCATTTTTGAAAAGTGCAAAGAAATAGCAAGAGTAAATGGAAAAAAATTTTTGAGAATAGATTGTTTAAAATCAAATGAAAAATTAAATGACATATATGAAAATCATAACTTTAAATTAATACGATATGGTAATAATGAGCGTTATAGTTTTTCGTTAAGGGAGTGTAATGTAGATGAATAAAGTTATAATTGGAGTTGTTGGTAAACATTATGAATCTAATAAAAAAAGAACTGATACATATATTAGAGATGAAGTAAAACAAGCAATTTTTGATAATGGAGGAATTGCAATTGGAATATTATCTCCAAATGAAGAATTAATGTATTGCAGAAATAATTGGAAGTTGTTTGAAGATAAATTAATAAAAGAAGATATTATAAGTCAAATAAATCTATGTGATGGTATTATTATTCAAGGTGGAACAACAAATGAGGTTTATGAATCTTTTATTGCAAAATATTGTTATGATAATGATATTCCTTGCTTAGGCATTTGTGCTGGTCAAAATTGTATTGTAGATGCATTAGGTGGAACTATTAAATATATATCTAATCCTGAAGATCATAGTAAACCTGATGAAGAATATGTTCATCATATTACCATTAATAAAGATACTAAATTTTATAATATAATAAAAAAGGAAAAAATAAATGTTAATTCAAGACATAAAAATACTCTTGATGATGTAAAAAATTTAGATAAAGTTGCTTTTTGCATTGATAATTATGTTGATGTCGTTGAAGATAAAAATAAAAAATTCTATATAGGATTAAGATTTCATCCGGAAAGTTTATATAAAAAAGATGAAAATATGAATAATATATTTAAATCATTTATAGATAATTGTCAAAATAAAATTATCTAAAAAAATATAGTTAATATTCACAGATTAATTTAAAAAAATATATACTTTTGTTATAATTATAGTAGAAAGGGAGTGTATAATATGAAAATGGATTTTAACATATCAGGTTTAAAATGTGATAATCCAAGCTGTGACTATAGTAATCCAGATATTCCATTTGAACAATATGAACAATTTATTAATTGTCCTTGTCCAAAATGTGGACAGTCATTATTAACACCACAAGCATATAAAATGTGTGTTGCAATGAAAAATATGGGTCAATTTATAACAAAAATAACTGGTGGTGAGAAAGAAAATAGTTCTAAAGTTGAGGTTCCTTTAGACATGGATGAATATGGTCATGTTGGAATGAAGAAATAATCAAAAGGAAAAACTTTATCAAAATGAAAATGGCAATTGAGTTGCCATTTTTTATCTTTCTAAATCATCATTTTTATTTTTACTATTTCTACCCAGCATACTTTCATAATCTTCATAAGAAACTTTGTTATTCAAAAATAAATCATTTGCTATATTTCTATATGTATGTTCCTCATCTTTTCCAAATAATCCAAGAACTTTATCTTTAATGTGGCTTACAATTTTTGTGAACTTATTCTTCCAATAATTAACTTGTTCTTCTAAATTTAATATTTTCTTTTTTAAATCAGATATAGTATTTTTTGATATTTGTAATAATCTTTCTTTTTCTTCTAACTTAACATTCAAATTTTCATTTTCGTTTGATAATTCTCTAATTGTTTCATGATTTTCTTCCAAATCTTTTTTAATATCATTTAATGATAAATTAAAGTTTGTTATAGATTTCATATTTTTATTATTCTTGTCAATATCTTTTATATATTCTAATAATTTATCTTTTTTATCAGAAGATATTATTAAATTATTTTTTGATAAAGGTTGTTGTTTTAAATTTTCTAATATATCTTTTACTTCATTTGATTTATTATTTATCTTATCAACATTTTTATTTATTTCAGTTATTTTTTTATGTTGTTTATTATATGAATCTTTTAATTTTTCATAGTTATTCATTTGTTTAACTCTATAATCTTCATTTCTTCCTTTTTCTTTTTCTTTAAGTTCTTTATCTAAATTAAATAATTTATTGAAATCATTTATACATAAATCTCTCAATTCATTTTGAATCATTTTTAATATTTCTACTGTAAACACATCTGATTTACCAACTTGTTTATTCATACCAGTCTTACAATTATCTTTTATTGGAACACCAACTATATGTAAGTGTGGTGAAGATTCATCAAAATGTATAGTAGCATTTGCTATCTTAAATAGTGGAACAATTTTTTCTAATTCTTTAACTTGATTTTTAAATACATCAGTCATTTTATATTTTTCTTCTATAGTTTTATCAGCCCAATATTTCATATCACCAAGTTGAATAATTATTTCAACTGCTAGATCATGTTTATTATCGTTTGCTATTTTAAAAAAGTAATCTTGAATCTTTCTATCATCACGAGTTTGTTTATTATTATAGTTAATTCTAGATTCTTCAAACACATCTAAATATACTTCTTTTATATCTTTAACAATATCATTTGTCCCTTTAATAGTCATTATTAGTTCAGGATTGTTTTCATATGCACGTAGATTATGATGATTTACTTTTGATAATTGTATAGCATTTTGAATTGCATTATTATTAAAGTTTATAGGTCTTTCTTTTGATACTTGTTTTGCTTTTGTAGTTTTATTTTTATCATTACCGATATGGAATGAATAAGATAGATTTTCGTTCATTTTATACCCCCCTAAAAAGTATCTTGAATTACTAGTCAAGATGTATAACTCCCTAGACATCTTGTCATTCTAACAAGATGTGGGAGCTAAGGAATAATTCCTTAGAATCCTTTTTATAATAATTATCTATCGCAACTTTCATTTCTAAAGAAACAAAACGTCCCTCGATAATTATTAAAATATAAATAACCAATACTATTTATTATTTATATTTATTAAACAAACTTTTCCCACTTTCATTGAAGTATTAACTTCAACAAAACGTGTTCGGTTGTTAAATAACTTTTGACAAAAGTTAACAAAACTATTTTTCTTTAATATGTTTTTTTCTAATATCTTTTATCAATTTTTTCAAATCAGGAATCATATTTTCATATACTACATATTTATGTTTAACAGGTGTAAGATCAATAGTAATTAGTACAAACAATGATGTATTTTTATCGTGCTTTTTATTTTCATAAAGAAATATTAATCTAAATATTTTTTCAAACTCATTCTTACTTGGAATATCAAATTCACTTTTTTCCCAATCAACTTCACATTCATAATACTTGATATCAAGATTATATTTTTCTTTTGTATAATCTTTTAATTTTTCATAATAAGCAATTGCTTGTTTTTTACTTTTTAATTCAGAGTTAAAATTTATAGTTCCAAAATCATCTTTAAATAATGGTATATTAAATGGTGTATCGAATTTTAAATGTTCAGAGAATCTATCTTCAAGATATGAAGTTCTAAATATAACATTTTTAATTGTAATTTTTTTATCAACTTTATCTACTTCGATATAGTCGATATATTTACCAAATAATTTTTGTTTAATTTCTTTATCTTGAACTAACCATTCAAATATAGAACTTTTATATTTAATGGGATCATTATAAGCCTCAATCTCTTGACTATCTGATATTAATAGTAAATCATCAACTGTGAAATCTAATTTTTCATATTGCTTTTGTTCTAATAGTTTTTTATTTAAATCAGTTTTTTTGTATTCTATATTTTTTATTTCATTATCAAAATCTTCAATTTCTAAAATACCTTTTATATAGGCTGCTTTAATTCTATCTAATTGTTTATCTAATTCTTTTAGTTCTTTATTTATTAAATCAGTATTATCTTCTAATTTAGATTTAATAAATGGAGTGTAATAGTTATTCATTAATTCTTCTTGCTTTTGTATTTCTAAAATATAATCAAACATTAATTCTTCAATTTCGTTTTCATTAAAGTATTGTTTACAATGTTCACATTTATAATAATAGTATTTATTACCATTCTTTTTAGTTGTAGCAGAGCCACCTAGAAAACATCCACATTTAGAACATTTTAATTTATTAATAAATAGATAAGTTGCTGTTCTTTCATAATGTCTTGCATTTCTTAATTTTTGTTCTTGGCAATTTTCCCATTTTTCTCTTGATACAATAGGTTCAACAACATTTTCATAATAAGTAGGTTTCTTTGTTCTTTTACCATGAATATAATCTCCCTTATAAAGTTCATTATGTAATGTCTTTTGAATAGTAGAATCATACCAATTTGTTCTTCCTAAAACATGTTCCTCATTAAATAAATTAGATATAGTTTGATAACTTTTACCTTCTAAATATAAATCAAATATTCTAATTACAATATCTTTTGTTAAAGGATCTGGAACAAGTTTTTTATTATCTCTTTTAAATCCTAGTGGAGTTGTATTTGGAATATGTCCTGATTTAATAGCACCTGCCATTCCGAATTTAGTTCTTTCGGAACATTTTTCAATTTCATTTTGAGATACACTTGTCATAATTCTCATTACCATTCTACCATTTGAAGTAGTTGTATTTGATTCATCAGCTAAACAATCAATATCACATTCATAATCATTAACCGTTTTCATTAACTTTTCAATATCAAATACTGAACGAGTTAATCTATCTAATTTAAACGCTACAATAACATTAATCTTTTTATCTCTAACATCTTTCATCATTTCTTGATATGCAGGTCTTTTATCATTTTTAGCACTTATTCCAGCGTCTTTATAAACTTTTAATACTTCATATCTTTTAAACTTACAAAATTCCCTTAATCGTTCTTCTTGTTCTCCTAAACTAAATCCTTCACGTGCTTGATCTTCAGTTGATACTCTTATATATATACCAGCAATTTTCTTTTCTTCGTTCATCTTTTTACCTCTCTTTCATACCAAAAAAGAGGAGACAAAAGCACTAGTTCAAACTAATACCTTTGACTCCTCTTGAATATATATTATAAATTTTACTTAATCTAATTATGTATTTGACCATAGTTGTACCTCTCTTTCTAATAAAAGACGGATACTGCTTGTCATTTATTGGTTATTTATAATAATCATTTTTTATTTAAAAGTCAATAGGTTAGTTTGATTTTATATATTGTTCTAAATCTTTGAATTGTATTTTTTTACTATAACCATTTATATAAATATCATCACATTCTTCAAACATTAAATAGTTAATATTATTAATAGTTATTATATGTGGTTTAACATAAGCAATATTAGAATTAACTATATTAATTACATTACCATTATGATAGGTAGGTTTAACACAAGCAAACTTACATATCATATCGACTTTCTTTTTTAATTTATCACTTATTATAAGTTCTTTTGTTTCTATATTTAACATATATAATCACTCATCCTTTCAAAATTTAAGTACAAAAAAACTAACTATTTCTAGTTAGTCTGTATTACTTAAACTCGAAAAGTTCGAGTTTCCTATCAATCTGGAGCAAGTGAGGAGGATCGAACTCCCATCTCAACCTTGGCAAGGTCGTATACTAGCCATTGTACTACACCTGCGTAACTAGATAATATCAAAATTTAAATAATTTTGCAATAGAAATTGTAAAATTGTGATAATATTGATATAATTAAAAACAGTAAGAAGGGAATAAATATGAAAAAGAAGTTATCAAATACATTAAAAAAGTTAAGAAATACAATTGCATTTTATTTAACTACAAACCGTTTATTTATTTCATACGTTGTTTTGGCATTAATCGGAACTATATTACTTAGAAATTTTACAATAGGAAATACATTTAGTTTTAAACCATTTATAGCTGATTTAGCAGCTATACTATTAATTGGAGCTTTTGGGTATATTAAGAAACCAGAGAAAAGATATAAATATTATTTCATATGTTTAATAATATTCACTGTAGCAGAAGTAGTAAACTCAGTTTATTATACATTCTATACATCTTTTGCTTCATTTGGGGAAATTGCTTCATTATCACAAGTAAAAACAGTAACAGGTTCTTTATATGAAAAATTTAAATTCTATGATTTCATTTATATAATATTCCCAATAATATTCTATTATTCACATAAAAAATTAAAAAGTTCATTTTATTACAAAGTTATAAGAAAAATCGAAGTTAAGAAAAAAATGTTTGGTATAACATTACTAATGTCATTAGTTTGTTTAACTTATACATTTGCAACAGCTACTAAAACAGATTATAGTAGACTTGCTAAACAATGGAATAGAGTTTATGTTGTTGAAAGATTTGGAATTATAACATATCAAATTAATGATTTGATTCAAAGTTTAACTCCAAAATTAGGTAGCTTATTTGGATATGATGAAGCTGCTAAAATGTTTCATGATTATTTTGATAATATGCCAGAAGAAGAAAAATATAATGGAAAGAATGAATATACCAATATTTTAGATGGTTATAATGTAATTTTAGTGCACATGGAAGGAATGCAAACTTTCTTGATGGATGTTTCATTTAATGGCGTAGATGCCGTACCTAATGTTAAAAAACTAGCAAGTGAAGGAATGTTCTTTAAAAACTTCTATCCACAAATAAGTACTGGTACATCATCTGATACAGAATTTACATTATCATCTTCATTAATGCCAGCTGCAAGTGGAACAGTATTTGTAAGCTATTATAATAGAAATTATATAACTCTTCAGAAATTATTAAAACAAAAAGGATATTACACATTTAGTACTCATGGTAATTATGCATCTATGTGGAATCGTGATAAAGCTCACCCATCTTTAGGGTATGAAGATATGTTCTTTGAAGAATCATATGACTATACTGATGACGATGTTATAAATCTTGGAATTAATGATAGCAAATTCTTTGAACAATTAGTTCCTAAAATTGAAGTAATAGAAGAAACACACCCTAATTATATGGGAACTGTAATAACACTCTCTAACCATTCACCATTTATATACTTAGATAAATATGGTGAATATGATATGAGTACGACATACACTGAAAAAGATGAAAATACTAAAGAAGAAGTAACTAAGAAAACAAATTATCTATATAATATTGCTGTTGGAAATTACATAACTAGTTCTCATTATGCAGATAAAGCGTTAGGGGAATTCATAGATTACATTAATAATTCAGAACATTTTAATAATACAATTTTTGTATTCTATGGAGATCATGATGCTAAATTAAAAAGAAAAGAAATGAATTATTTATATAATTATAATTATAAAACTGGTGAAGTATATGAACCTGGTGACAAAGAATATAAAGAATATAATTATTACAATCATGAAATGAATAAAAATACACCATTAATTTTCTGGACTAAAAATCAAACATTAAGAAAGAAAATAAATAAACAAGTGAATTACACAATGGGTATGTACGATGTGTTGCCAACACTTGGAAATATGCTTGGTATTGAGAATAAATATGCTTTAGGCCACGATATATTTAATATAAAAGATAATAATGTTGTTGTTTTTCCTAATGGTAATTTCTTAACAAATAAAGTTTATTATAATAATTCAACTGGAGAATATTATGTTAGAAATAATAGTGTTATAGATGACAACTACATAGAAAAGTATAAAAATTATTCTGATAAATTATTAGAAGTTTCTAATGCTATAATTGTTCACAACCTAATTTATACTGAGGGAACAGATATTGATGTTTTAATTGATGATAAAAAGGATACAAAGGAGAATACTAATGAGTAAAAAATACAAAATATCACTAAGTATAATAGGAGTATTTTTAGTACTTGCTATTGGGTTACTTGTTTATGTTAAATTCTTTAATAAAGCTAGTTATAATAAGAAACCGATTGTTAAAACTTCTGTGCTTGATAAAATGGATAAATATGGATATTCTTTAGAAGATAGAGATACTAAATTATTTAAAGATACTTATTATGAATTAAAAGACGTTTTAGAAAGTGATAATATTGATTACAAAATTTATGGTGAAAAATTATCAGAATTATTCGTTATTGATTTATTTACAATTTCTAATAAAATAAGTAAATATGATGTTGGTGGTTTAGATTATCTTTATGATTCTGAAAAAGAAATGTTTAAAAGTAAGGTAATGGATACATTATATGATCAAGTTGAAGATAATAGTTATGATACTAGAGAGCAAAAATTACCTTGCGTTAAAAGTGTTACTGTAAATGATGTTAAAGAAACAAATTATACTGTTAACGACAAAAAACTTAATGGTTATGTTTACTCTATTTTTGTAGAGTATGAAGAAGACTTAGGTTATGATACTAATTGCAATGTAACTGTAGTTATAGATGATAATATAATGTACATAGTAGAATATGCAACTACAAAATAGTTGTATATTTTTTTGAAATTAGATATAATTATTTTATAATAGGTGATGGTATGAAAGAAGAAACAAAAATTTCAAAGAATTATGTTATTATATGTGCTATATTTGTTGTAGCATTATTAATTTTAGGAATAAGTCTTACATATGCATTTTTTGAAACAGACATATCTAATGATTTTACAGAAACTAAATTTACTACGGGAACGTTTAGTATGGATACTAATTTAACTGATGCTAGTGTAATTAATGCTACAAATATGACTTTATTAAATACAAATGAAGTAGAATCAAAATCTGAAAAAATTAATTTTACAGCTCAAGCTAAAAATAACAATAATGCTAAATTTAATATTTATTTAAAAAATATAACAATATCTTCAAATATGATTGATTCTAGTTTTAAATGGCAATTACTTGCTGATAATAAAGTAATTTCTAGTGGTGATTTTTCAGATATAACTAAAAATGGTAAATTATCAACATCTAAAACAAGTACAGATTTAGTTAAATATTATGATACTTACTATCTAATAAAAGCAGGTAAGTTTAATGGTAACAATGAAATGAATTTTGAAATAAGATTATACTTATTAAATAGTAGTGTTGATCAATCAAGTTTAATTGATGGAACTTTTTCTTCATCAGCAGCTATTGAAGGATATCTATAAAAATACTGGTTAATAAAATTAACCAGTTATTTTTTTAAACTTAATTCATAGTCAACAAAATCTTCAATAACATCCAAGTCTATATTATTAGATAATAAATTATCAATGTATTTTTGAGGTATATTAAATCTTTCATAAAAATATTTTTGATAATATTCTTGATATTGATCAAATTCTAAATAATAATCTTCTAATTCTTGATCAAATAAAAATTCTAATAATAAAGTTGATAATTCAAATAATGATTTTTTATAAAATTCAGGATTAAATTTTTCAGTATAAGCAACACTTTTTCCATCTAAATCGACGATTTGGCTATTTAGAGAAAAGTTAATTACAATATTGTTATGAGGTAAATTAGAATTTTGTTTATTATATAAATCTATAGGGTAAATATTGTTATTTAATAATTCTTTAATCTTTACTAGTAAATCTTTTATTATTTTTAATTTTGTTCTTTTAGGTAAAAATGAAAAACAACTAATAGGGTAGTAATTATGATGATATTTTATTATACATCCTCTAAAATGGTGATTAATATAAACAGGATTTATAGGTAAAATAGTTTTTTTAATTTCAAATTGTTTTCTTTTGGCCATTTCAATAATCTTATCATAACCAAGTCTTACACCATTTGCATCATAACAATAACTCATGAATGTTGTACTATTATTAAATCTTGTTGGCTTAATTGTTTTAACATCATCATCGTTATTATTTAGAACAACTTTTTTATCAGTATAATATAATTTTAAAAGTAAGTTGGTTGATAGCTTATATAATTTAGCATCAGTACCTTTATTAACTAACTTCAATTTTTTAATTTTTTCTTCAGTTAAATAATACATATATTTAACTGATTCTTCTCTTAATTTTTCAATATTCATAAAAACCACCTGTTTACAAGTAGCTATCATATCAAAAAAGTTTATAAAAATAAAGTGAAAAATGATAAAATTTTCTTGACTTGCATATACTTTAATGATATATTAAATACGCATTCGAAATTGGGTTCTGCCCCTAGGTAGAACCTAATTTAATGAAGATTATGATACACCAGGATGTGTGTTAATGAGAGGAGGACAATAAATGCCAACAATTAATCAACTTGTTAGAAAAAACAGAAAAGCAAAAACTAAAAAGAGTAAAAGTCCAGTTTTAAATGTAGGATTTAATACACTTGAAAGAAAACAAACTGAAACTTCAAGTCCACAAAAAAGAGGAGTTTGTACTCGTGTTGGAACAAAAACACCAAAGAAACCAAACTCAGCATTACGTAAATATGCAAGAGTTAGACTTTCAAATGGTAAAGAAGTAGATACTTACATTCCAGGAGAAGGACATAACTTACAAGAACATAGTGTTGTTTTAGTTCGTGGTGGACGTGTTAAAGACTTAATCGGTGTTCGTTATCATGTAATTCGTGGTACACTTGATACACAAGGAGTTAATAACAGAAAACAAGGACGTAGTAAATATGGTACAAAAAGACCTAAATAATAAATAAGGAAGGAGATAATTATGCGTAAGAGAAGAGCAGTAAAAAGAGATGTTTTACCAGATCCAGTGTATAATTCAAAAGTAGTTACTAAATTAGTAAATCAAATTATGCAAGATGGTAAAAAAGGAACAGCTCAAAAGATTTTATATGAAGCATTCGATATTATAACTGAAAAAACAGGAAAACCTGCTATTGAAGTTTATAATGAAGCTTTAGAAAATATTAAACCAGCATTAGAAGTTAAATCTAGACGTGTTGGTGGATCAAATTACCAAGTTCCTCTTGAAGTTTCTGATGAAAGAAGTCAAGCTTTAGCTTTAAGATGGTTAGTTAACTATGCTAAATTAAGAAATGGTAGAGGAATGGCTATTAACTTAGCAAATGAAATTATGGATGCAGCCGCTGGAACAGGTGGAGCTGTTAAAAAACGTGAAGATACTCACAAAATGGCAGAGGCTAATAAAGCATTTGCTCATTATAGATGGTAGGTGTTAATATGGCAAGAGATGTTAGTATAGATAAATTAAGAAACATTGGTATCATGGCTCATATTGATGCTGGAAAAACAACAACAACAGAAAGAATTTTATTCTTAACTGGTATAACTCATAAAATTGGAGAAACTCATGATGGAGAATCTCAAATGGACTGGATGGCACAAGAGCAAGAAAGAGGTATAACAATTACTTCTGCAGCTACTACTTGTCATTGGAAGGGTTATAGATTAAATATTATTGATACTCCAGGTCACGTAGACTTCACTATTGAAGTTCAAAGATCATTAAGAGTATTAGACGGTGCTGTAGCATTAATTGATGCTCAAGCCGGTGTTGAACCTCAAACAGAAACTGTTTGGAGACAAGCAAATGAATACAAAGTTCCTAGAATGATTTGTGCAAACAAAATGGAAAAAATGGGAGCTGACTTCTATTTCAGTTTAAAAACTATCAAAGATAGATTAGGAGCTAATGCTGCTCCAATCATGTTACCTATCGGTGCTGAAGATAATTTTACTGGATATGTAGATCTAGTTGAAATGAAAGCTTATGAATATGATGGTACTGATAAACAAGAATTAAAAGAAATTGCAATTCCTGAAGACATGAAAGCAAAAGCTGAAGAATATAGAACTAAATTAATTGAAGCTGTAGTTGAATCTGATGAAGCTTTAATGGAAAAATATTTAGAAGGACAAGAATTTGATGCTGCTGAATTAAAAGCAGCAATAAGAAAAGCTACTTTAGCTGTAGAATTCTTCCCAGTATTATGTGCTGATGCCTTAGGTAATAAAGGTACTCATACATTACTTGATGCTGTAATAGATTACTTACCAGCACCAACTGATGTTGAAGCAATCGATTGTACTGATAAAAATGGAAATGATGTTAAACGTCATCCATCTGACAAAGAACCATTTACAGCATTAGCATTCAAAATTATGACAGACCCATTCGTAGGAAGACTTTCATTCTTTAGAGTTTATTCAGGTGTTCTACATAGTGGATCATATGTACTAAATTCAACAAAGGGTGAAAAAGAAAGAATTGGTCGTATTCTTCAAATGCATGCTAACCAACGTAAAGAAATTACTGAAGTTTATGCAGGTGAAATTGCAGCTGCAGTAGGACTTAAAAATACTACAACTGCTGATACATTATGTGATGAAAAGAATCCATGCATAATGAAAGGTATGGAATTCCCAGAACCTGTTATTGATATCGCTATTGAACCTAAGAGCAAAGGTGATCAAGATAAGATGGCAATTGCTGTTGCTAAACTTGTTGAAGAAGATCCAACACTTAGAGTTAAAACTGATACAGAAACAGGACAAACTGTATTATCAGGAATGGGAGAATTACACTTAGACATTATTGTTGATCGTTTAAAACGTGAATTTAATGTTGATTGTAATAAAGGTAGACCACAAGTTGCTTACCGTGAAACAATTACAGTTCCAGCTGAATGTGAAGGTAAATACATAAAACAATCTGGTGGACGTGGACAATATGGACATGTTTGGATTAAATTTGAACCAAATCCAGGTAAAGGTTATGAATTTGTTGATGCAATCGTTGGTGGTGTTGTTCCTCGTGAATATATACCTGTAACTGATAAAGGATTACAAGAAGCAATGGCTGGTGGTATTTTAGCAGGATATCCACTTGTTGATGTTAAAGCAACATTATTTGATGGATCTTACCATGATGTCGATTCATCAGAAATGGCATTCAAAATCGCTGCTAGTATGGCTTTAAAAGAAGCTAAAAATAAATGTAAAGCTGTATTGCTTGAACCAATAATGAAAGTTGTAGTAGACGTTCCAGAAGAATATATGGGTAACGTTATGGGAGACTTAACATCTCGTCGTGGACGTCCAATGGGTCAAGAATCAATTGGAAATACAATAAGAATTATTGCTATGGTTCCACTTTGTGAAATGTTTGGTTATGCTACAGATTTAAGAAGTAATACACAAGGTAGAGGTAACTTCCAAATGGAAAAAGATCACTATGAAGAAGTTCCTAAATCAATCGCTGAAGAAATTATAAAGAAAAACAGCGCTAACTAAAAATAATACTTGAAAAATATTCAAGCATTAGATAAAATATAATAGAAATGAAAGGAGAAATAAAAAATGGCAAGAGAAAAATTTGATCGTTCAAAAGAACATGTTAATATTGGTACTATTGGACACGTTGACCATGGTAAAACTACATTAACAGCTGCTATTACTAAATATTTTGGTAAATTTGTTGATTATGCTGATATCGACAAAGCTCCAGAGGAAAGGGAAAGAGGTATTACTATTAATACTGCTCACGTTGAGTATGAAACTGAAAAACGTCATTATGCTCACGTTGACTGCCCAGGACATGCTGACTATGTTAAAAACATGATCACAGGTGCTGCTCAAATGGATGGTGCTATCTTAGTTGTTTCAGCTGCAGATGGTCCTATGCCTCAAACTAGAGAACATATCTTATTATCTAGACAAGTAGGAGTTCCTAAGATTGTTGTTTACATGAATAAATGTGACCAAGTTGATGATCCAGAATTACTTGACTTAGTAGAAATGGAAATCAGAGAATTATTAGGAGAATATGGTTATGATTCTGAATGCCCTATTATTCGTGGTAGTGCATTAAAAGCTCTTGAAGGTGATGAAGCTGCTGTTCAATCTATTAAAGACTTAATGGCTGCAATCGATAGTTATATCGACTCTCCAGTAAGAGATACAGACAAACCATTCTTAATGAGTATTGAAGATGTATTTACTATTTCAGGACGTGGTACAGTTGTTACTGGTCGTGTTGAAAGAGGTATTTTAAAACTTAACGACGAAGTTGAAATCGTTGGATTAAAAGATACTAAGAAAACTGTTGTTACAGGAATTGAAATGTTCAGAAAATCACTTGACTTTGCTCAAGCTGGTGACAATGCTGGTGCATTATTACGTGGTATTGCTCGTGAAGACGTTGAACGTGGACAAGTTCTAGCTAAACCTGGAAGTGTTACACCTCATCATCAATTCAAAGCTAGCGTTTATGTATTAAGCAAAGAAGAAGGCGGACGTCATACTCCATTCTTCTCAAATTACAGGCCACAATTCTACTTCCGTACAACAGATGTTACTGGTGTAATCGAATTACCTGCTGGTGTTGAAATGGTTATGCCTGGTGATAATGTTGACATGACAGTTGAATTAATCGCTCCAGTTGCACTTGAAAAAGGTACTAAATTCTCAATCCGTGAAGGTGGACGTACTGTTGGTGCCGGAGTTGTATCTGAAATTATTAAATAATTAAAGATATAAATTGAATTAAATCGCATTAATTGCGATTTTTTTCTTGTTTAATTGTGTAAATATGACAATTTATGATATTGATTTAAATATATATAAATGATAAATTATAAGAGTGATATAAATGAAAAAAATTAAAAGAAAAAGCAATAAAAAAAGATTGAAAAGAAATAATTTTAAAATATTATTATTACTTATAATCTCTATTACAATAGCTTATTGTGTAAATAATAATGAAATAGAAAAAAAAGCTAATGAGTTAACTAATAATATTGTTAAAAAAGTTGATTTGAAAGACGAACAAAGTGAACATGAAAAATGCTTAGTCAGTAAATATACTGATGCAGATATGTCTGAAAATTTAAAGAATAAAATTGAGGAATTAAATGCATATTTAAATAATTATAATTTATCAGTTTATTATGAGGATATTACTACTGGCTTCACTTATAAATATAAGGAAGAGGAAGTTTATTATGGAGCCAGTTTGATTAAACTAGTAGAGGCATTATACTTGATAGATAAAGCTTCAACTAATGAAATAAATCTTGATACAACTACTGTTAAATATCTATCTAAATATAAAGCAGAAGATAGTATTGGCATGGATAAAAGAAATATTGGTGAAGAGGTAAGTCTTAGAGATTTAATCAGTTATGCTTTAAAATATAGTGATAATACAGCTCATTTTATGTTAAGTGAATTTATAGGAATTTCTAATTTAAGAGAATATGGTAAGTCTTTAGGGGCAGTAAATATTTTAACTGGTGGAGATAGTTATGGTAATCAAAGTGCAAGTGATACAAATATCTATTTAAAACATGCTTATGAAATAATGCAAAAAAATACAAACTATGGGGCATTTTTAAAAGAATGTATGACTAATACATATTATAATTATTTATATTTAAATGAAGAAAACAATGTTGCCCATAAGTGGGGACTTCATTCAATATACTTTCATGATATAGGTATTGTTTTTGAAGATAATCCTTATACATTATCAATTCTTACAACTTACGGAAAAAATGATTATAAAACTATAGTTAACAATATATCTAAAAAAATAAATGAATTACATCATCTATTTTATAGTGAAAGAGAAAATAAATGCCATCAAGAAATATATAATAAAAAGAACTAATTATTTAAATTGAATTAGTTCTTTTTCGTCTGTTTTATTTAAAACTCTTGCAAGAGTTCCATTATTATTTAATTTTTTATAAGCTCTTGGTTTTAATATTAAATCATATTCGCCAATTAACTCATATATTTTAGGGTTAAAGCCGAGTTTGAAATTATTAAGTCCATTGTACGGATTTTTATCTGTAAAATCACCAGTTATACCATTCATATCTAATATTTCATAAGAATCTTTATAATAATTAATTATTGAATTATGTAAAAAATAATTAGCATTAAATCTCTTATATTTAGTATCAAAACCACTTACTATAATATCTATTCGATTATTAAACTTAACCACCATAGCACCTGCTATATATTTAAAACCAATAGTTTTACTACCATTAGTAGCTTCCATAACATCATTTTTATAAGATAGGAGTTTCTTGTCACTTTCCATCTTTTTATTAATATTTTTTAAAGAGCGATCTTCAATAAGTTTACGATTAAGCTCACCATTTAATTCTAATTCTTTTTCATAAGCATCTTTAGCATTATTTAAATATTCGTTATAATCAATTTTTATTAAAAAGACATCAACATTATTCGTTTTCTTAAAAGCATTATAGTAATGTTTATAGTATATTAAGTCTTTTTTTCTTTTTTTCTTTACAAAATCAAATAAAATATCAATACCATTATTTTGTACTATTTCATAACTTAAACCTTTAGCTTCAGAACGTTTAATTTTATTACGAGTATTTTTATCTATCTTTTTTTCATCATAATCTTTTAAGTTGATAAATGCAGCATATCTAGGAAGTCTAGATTCAAAATAAACATTATCTCTTAGTTTTAGGTATCCATAATCATTTAAATAATTTTTGGCAATAATATTTTTATTACATGTTAAATTTTTAGTTTTAATATCTATTTCATTAATTGGTAATTCAGGGTTTATTTTGATAAAAACTATATTCTTTCTATCATAATATTCTTTTAATTCTTTAGTAAATCTTTCAAGTAAATGAGGATTTAGATAATCGATTAAGAACCCTCTTGGAGCGTAACCATATCTCTTAAAATTAGTAAGATTTTTAAAAATAATTAAAGAAGCTGCTTTTAATTCATCATTTTCGAAATAACCGATTAAATCATAATCATAATTATATTCTGTCATTAACATTGCATAATTAATAGTTTGGTAATGGTTAAATAACATATGATTTTTAGCAAATTCTTCAAACTCATTAAATCTTAATTCTTTGATCATGAAATTACCTCCTCAAATTAAGAAAATATAATATCAAAAAAACACATAAAAATCAATCTTTTTCTTTATTTTAAATAAGTATAATGGTATACTATAGCTAACGAGGAGTTGGTTAAAATGGCAAGTAAAATGATTAATAGATTTTTAAATGCTGATTTAGAAGGGAAAGAAAAAAAATATAATAATATAAAACTATTAGAAATTTTAATAGCAATATTTTTTATTGTTTTTGGAATAATTTTAATTTTAAATAAGACTGTAAGTGATAAATTTATTTCAACATTTTTAGGAATTCTTATTTTAGTCGAAGCTACATTAAATATTTACTCAGCTGTTATGAGTGATTCTAATAAAATTTTTAAAATAAACATTTTATTTGGACTTATATTTATATTAATTGCAATATTTTTATTTGTTAATCCAATCAAATTTGTTAATTATATTACTATTTATTACGGAACATATTTAATAATAAATGGCATCAAAGAATTTATAAACAGTATTAAATATAAATTAATTAAAGAAGATAGCTGGTTAATTATTCTTGTTATATCAATTTTGACAGCTTCACTTGGAGTATTAATGATATTCTATCCATTTGAAAGTTTTGGAATTATAGAAATAGTAGGAATTTTCTCTATTTTATTTGGACTTTTAACAATAAACACATCTAATTTATTAAGAAATAGAGTAGAAAAATTTATGAGTAAACTTGACAACTAATAGTTGTCTTTTTAATTGTATAAAAATAATTATACTGCTATAATAAAAATATAAGGATAAGAAGGTGAAAATATGCAAAAAATAAAAGATATTATTGCTCGTGAAATACTAGATTCTCGAGGTAATCCGACTGTTTCATGCGAAATGATATTAGAAGACAATACAAAAGTAGTAGCATCTGTTCCAAGTGGGGCTTCAACAGGAAGCAGAGAAGCTTTAGAATTAAGAGATAAAGATTTAAATAGATATAATGGTCTTGGAGTATTAAAGGCAGTTAATAATATTAATACAATAATTCGTAATAAACTTGTTGGACAAGAATTAAATCAAGTTGGAATCGATGAAGAATTAATAAAATTAGATGGTACAGAGAATAAAGAAAATCTAGGTGCTAATGCAATTTTAGCAGTATCTTTATGTGTTATAAAAGCTATAGCTAAAGCAGAAAATAAAGAATTATATGAAATATTATCTAATGGAAAAGTGTCAATGCCAATTCCTATGATGAATATATTAAATGGTGGTAAACATGCTGATAATAATCTTGATATTCAAGAATTCATGATAGTTCCTGTAGTTAAATCATTTAAAGAAAGAGTAAGATGTGGTAGTGAAGTATTCCACGCTCTTAAAAATATTTTAAAAAAACAACATTTAAATACAGGAGTTGGAGATGAAGGAGGATTTGCTCCGAATCTTTCCTATAATTCACTTGCTCTTGATTTAATAATAAATGCTATAAAAGAAGCTGGTTATGTTCCAGGAAAAGAAGTATTTATTGCTCTTGATGTTGCTGCAAGTGAACTATATGAAAATGGTAAATACAAAATAGATAATAAAAAATTAAGTGTTGAAGAAATGATTGAATATTATGAAATATTGATAAAAAAATACCCAATTATTTCTATAGAAGATCCATTTGATGAAAATGACTTTGATGCTTTAAGTAAATTGACTGAAAAAATTGGTAATAAAGTAATGCTTGTTGGTGATGATTATTTTGTTACTAATAGTAAATACCTTTTAAAAGGAATTAATAGTAAAGCTGGAAATGCCATATTATTAAAAGCTAACCAAGTAGGAACAATTTCAGAAATGATAAAAACAATAACCCTTGCTAGAAAGAATAAATATCGTATGATAATTTCTCATAGAAGTGGTGAAACTGAAGATACATTCATTGCTGATTTTGCAGTAGGGTTAAATATTCCTTTTATTAAAACAGGATCTTTATCTCGAGGAGAAAGAATAGCTAAATACAATAGATTAATGAAAATTGAGGATGATCTTAATAAAGCACTATAAAGTGCTTTTTTTTTAATCGCTAATTTGTTATAATTAAAATAAAGTAGGGTGTTTGACTATGATAATAAAATTATTTTTAGATGATAAAATAGTTAATTTTAAATTGCCTAGTATTATTTCTGGAAGTTACACATTTGATTATGAAGAGACAGAAAGTAAATTAATCAATGTAGAAGAAAGAAATGGAATATGGACTTTATATAGTACTAGTGAATCAAAAGTCATTGTTAATGGAAATTTTGTTGATAGTGTAGAAATATTTGATTTTAATTTTTATACAATAAATAGAGATAATAAAAACTATGTTATTTTTGTACACAGTGTAATAAATTCAATAATTAATACTTATGATTATAATGAAAAAATAAATTTAATAATAGGTAATACTGTTGATTGTAATATTAAATATGATTGTAAGTTCATAGAAAATAAAAAATTGTTTATTAATAAAAAAGATAATAGATTAATATTAACTAAAGATGAAGGCTTATTAGTTTACGTAAATGAAATAGCCATTAATAGTTCAAATTATGTAATTAATTGTGGTGATGAAATTGAGTTATTTGGATTAAAAATTTTAATAATGTCTAATATATTACTTATAAATATAATACCAAATTTAGAAATTAATGTTCCAAGTTGCAATTTAAACACACATATATATGAAAATTCAGATCAATTATTGGATTTAGAAATAAAAGAAAATGACTTATATCAAAAGACTGATTATTATTCTAAATCACCGGTTTTAAGAAGAAATATCGTTTATAAAGAATTTGTTATAACTCCACCACCTGGAAATGACAATGAAGAAGAATTACCGTTAATTTTGACTATTGGACCGATGATGACAATGGGTATAATGTCTGTATCTACTTTACTTAATACAATATTGAAAATAACTGATGGTTCAACTACTTTGAAAAATTCATGGCCAAGTCTTGTGTCTTGCGGAGCAATGTTACTATCAATGATTTTATGGCCTACTATAAGTAGATGGTATAATAAAAAAATAAAAAAGAGAAAAAGAGCGGAGTTTGTAAAAAAGTATACAAATTATTTAAATGATAAAAGGACAACTTTAGAAAATGAAAGAGTGCAACAACAAATTATTTTAAAAGAAAATTTAATTTCACTGGAAGATTGTTTAAATATTTTAAATAGAAAAAGTATAGGATTTTGGAATAAAAGAATTGATCAAAATGATTTTTTGAACGTTCGAATTGGAATAGGAAATGAAAAATTAAAAGCAAAATTAAATTATAATGAAGAAGATTTTGCTATAGATGAAAGTGAATTAAAAAAGAAAGCTAATGAACTAGCAGATGATTATAAGTATATTAAAAATGTTCCACTTGGATATTCACTATATGAAAATGTTACAACAGCTATTATGGGACCTATAGATAAAGCAACAACATTTGTTAATAATATAATATTACAATTAATTACATTTTATAGTTATGAAGATTTGAAAATAGTTGTATTCACAAATAAAAATAGACAAAAGAATTGGGAATATTTGAAATATTTAAATCATTGCTTTGATAATGAAAGAAAATTTAGATTTTTTGCAACTGATTTTGAATCTATAAAAGCAGTATCTGATTATTTAAATAATGAATCTATGAATCGAAAAAATAACCCTTCAAGTTCTGAAGTTAATGATACTAAACCTCATTATGTTGTAATTATTGATGGTTGTGATAAATTAAAAAAGATGGAATTTATTAATACTGTTACAGAATCAAAAGAAAATTTAGGCTTTAGTTTATTAATTTTAGAAAATAGGTTAAGTAAACTTCCAAGTAAATGTAATAATTTTATTTCTATTGGTGTAAATGATTCAATACTATTAAAGAATTCTTTTGAATCTCAAGAACAAATAAATTTTAAGAACGAATTAAATGATCAAATAGATATGATGAATTTGACTAAAAGACTATCTAATATTCCAATAGAATTTGAAACAGGATTTAGAAATTTACCAAATTCTATATCATTTTTAGAAATGGAAAAGGTCGGAAAAGTAGAACAACTTAATATTTTAAATAGATGGAATATCAACGATTCAACACAAAGTTTAAAAGCTGAAATAGGTGTTGATGATCAAGGAGATTTAATGTATCTAGACTTACATGAGAAATTTCACGGTCCACATGGTTTGATAGCTGGTATGACCGGAAGTGGTAAATCTGAATTTATAATTACTTATATTTTGTCTATGTGTATTAATTATAGCCCTGATGATATTTCATTCATTTTAATCGATTATAAGGGTGGTGGACTTGCCGGAGCATTTGAAAATAAAGTTACAGGAGTAGTTTTACCACACTTAGCTGGAACTATAACAAATTTAGATAAAGCAGAAATGGATAGAACTCTAGTTAGTATCGATAGTGAAGTAAAAAGAAGACAGCAGAAATTTAATGAAGCTAGAGATTTATTAGGAGAAAGTACAATCGATATTTATAAATATCAAAAGTTTTATAAAGAAGGTAAATTGAATGAACCTATACCACATTTATTTATAATTTGTGATGAATTTGCTGAATTAAAAGTTCAACAACCAGATTTTATGGATAGTTTGATATCTATAGCAAGAATAGGACGTTCATTAGGTGTTCATTTGATTCTTGCAACACAAAAGCCTAGTGGTGTTGTTAATGATCAAATATGGTCCAATACTAAATTTAGAGTATGTTTAAAAGTACAAGATGAAGCAGATAGTAAAGAAATGTTAAAAAGACCAGAAGCAGCACACATTCGTCAAGCTGGTAGATATTATTTACAAGTAGGATATGATGAATATTTTGCAATGGGACAATCAGGATTTTGTGGTGCAAAATACTATCCATCTGAAAGAATAGTAAAACAGCCTGATAGAAGTATAAATTTTATTAATGATTGTGGTAACTTTATAAAAAGTATCCAAGCATCTAGTGGAATTAAAATAAAGCCACAAGGTGAACAATTAGCAGCTGTTATGAATACCATAATAAATGTTGCTAACCAATGTAATAAAAAAGCTGTAAGACTTTGGCTTGACAATATTCCAGCTGTAATTTTAATTGATGGAATAATAAAAAGATATAATGTTACATTTAAAGATTCTGTAAAAGCAGTTATAGGTGAATATGATGCTCCCGAATTACAAAAACAAGGTGTTGTTTTGTATGATTATTTAAAAGATGGTAACACAGTAATTTATAGTACTGATGGTGCTGAAAGAGAAATGATGCTAAATAGTATTTTATATTCAACTTGTAAAAATTATAAAAGCGATGATATTAATTTTTATATTGTTGATTACGGTTCAGAATTTATGAGACAATATAAAAAACTTCCACATGTTGGTGGTGTTGTTCTACAAGAAGATGTAGAAAAATTTAATAACTTATTTAGAATGATAAAAGAAGAAATAGAAAGAAGAAAAAAATTATTTTCTGACTTTGGAGGAGATTTTAAATTATATAATGCAAGTTCTAAAGAGAAAGAACCAATAATAAGCATTATCTTAAATAATTTTGATTCTATATTTGAATCAAATGAAATGTTATTTGACCTGCTTCCAGACTTAGTTAGAGATAGTGAACGTTATGGAATCATATTTATATTAACTGCAAATAAATTAAATTCTTTAAATAGTAGGATTAATCAAAATTTCAATAATTCTTATGTTTTAAGTTTAAAAGATAAATCAGATTATAAATTTGCATTAGGTACTAAAACAAATGTAGTTCCAAGAGAAATGCTAGGTAGAGGTATCTTTAAAGAAGATGGAGTACATGAATTTCAAACAGGATCTATTATTGAACATTCTGAAAAATTAAATGAATTTTTATCTAGTTTTATAAAAGAACAAAGAGTTATTAATAAAACTATGGCTAAAAAAATACCTGTTTTACCTAAAGTAGTAACTTTTGATGATGTAAAAGAAAAATTTAAAAATCTTGAAACAATTCCTATTGGAATTTGTAAAAATAACTTAGAAATAAAGTGCTTTGATTTTAAAAATACTAAAACAAATTTAGTAGTTTCAAATCGTATAACATCAACTGTAAACTTTGTTAAAAGCTTGTTAATGGAATTACGTTTGATAAAAAATTATAATATAGTTGTTGTTGATTCTGAAAGTATACTAAATTTAGATAAAAAGAATTTTCCTAACTATTACCATGACTCTTTCCAAGATATTATAAATAATTTAAATAAAAATTTCGAAGAATTGATTCAAACTGGTAAAGATAATTATGGTGTTATAGTTTTAAATGGTATAGAAAAATTAATTAATAAAATAGATTCAAAATCTATGTTAGAAGATTTGATAAAATCAATAAAAAAATATGAAAAATACAATATTTTAGTTATTGAATCAGCTTCTAAATTAAAAAATTATGCATTTGATGAATGGTATAAGTCATTAACATCAGATGCGTCAGGTGTATATATAGGAAATGGAGTAACTGAACAAAGTATATTAAAAATTTCGTCTTATTCAAGAGAAATGACTCAAAATTTAAAAGATGATATGGGATATTTTATAGCAGATAGTTCAGGTGAGTTATGTAAATTTATTGATTTTATTTCTGAGGAGGATGATTAAATGGAAAACAAGGTTTTAATAAAATTAATCGTTCCAGAATTTGATTCTTCGTTTGATGTTTTTATTCCAGTAAATGAAATAGTTTGGAAAATAGAAAAAATGTTATTAAAATGCGTTTGTGATTTATCTAATATTCAGTTGGAACAATCTAAAGAGTATATATTAATGAATAAGGACTCTGGAAAAGTTTATAAAAATAATGAAATCATTTTAAATACAGATATTAGAAATAGTGCAGAATTAGTATTATTACGTAAAAATTAATTATTTAGTTTATATTATGTAAAAAAAACGTAAAAATGTATTAATTTAATTGCATAAATCAATTTTAAGTTATATTCTTAATTTAGATAGAGAATATAAACTATCGGTAATAATAGGAGGGAGAAATAAAAAATGGCTTTAAAAGAAGGAACAGGTTATGGATTTACACCTGCAAAAGCAAATGAATTTTTAACTGGAGTAAAAAATTATTATAAGGAGATAATGAATCTATTCAGTCAAAATATTCAAAAGAGTTTTATTGATAATATGGAATATGGATGGTTTACTCCAGTAGCAGTAACAACTTTTCAAGAGTATGTAAAAGTTTTTAACAATTGTAAAAATGCTATAACTTACCATTACAATAGTGTTGTACAAGCTATTAACGCTGCAGGACAAAACTGGGCTTCAAATCCATATGTTAATACAACATGGTCAAAAATTCCATTTGAACAAGATGATTCACTTTTAAATTCAGCTAAAATTAAAGAAAGTATTGATGGTCAATACGGTGGAGATATTGATATAACAAATACAAGTGTTCAAAATTTAGATCGTATAAAAGGAGATATTATTTCTAAAATTTCAAATATTGTTGCAACAGTTGACAGTTATAAAGAAATGTTTATGGGTGCTGATCAAGTAGCAACATTGAAAAATTCACTTGACACATGTGGAAGACAAATTAATACTGAATTTGGTAAAATTGAAGAAAATATTGGTCAACAAGTTAAACAAGCTCTTCAAAGCTTACAACAAACTGCTGATCAAGTTAAACAATCTAATTTAACTACAAATGAAGGATAATATTAATTTATTATCTTTTTCTTAGAAAATAAATACTTATATTTATTTTTTAAGAAAAGGAGGATAAGTATGAAAATAAATGTTAGCAATCTAAAATCACATAAAAATGATTTAAAAGATGAAATGAAAAAACATAAAGATATTTATTCAACTTTTAAAACATATTTAGACAATGCTGATTTGTACTGGGACGATCCAAATTCTGATGATTTTTTTATTTTAACAAAACTAGAACAACTTAGATTTGAACAAGCAACTGCAGAAATAAAGCAATTGGTTCAAATTTATGATAATTTAACATCAAGTTATGGAAAGTACGGAAATATTATTTCTGCTGAATTAAAATCTAAAAATATTATTCTTGCAGATATAAAAGCTGTTATTACAGAATTAGGAAAATGCATTAATTTATTTAACTCAATAGATGGGACTTTACCAGAAGGTGCAACAGCTAAAGCAAAAATAAATGATTTAAATTCATTAAAACTTATAGCAAATAACTTATTAAAAGAGGTTACAAGAATACTTGATGATTTTATAAAAACAGAAAAACAAGTTTTAGCAGCTGCAAGTGCCTTAAAACCAGAAATAATAAAAATTGATGATGTAGAGATATTTAGAAAATCTGGAGTTAATTATAAAGGTGAAAGTCAATTAACTTATACAATGGATAAAAATGAAATTAATAAAACTATTGATTTAATATTTGAAAGTAATCAAAAAGAAAAAAATATTTATGCCCAAATGCAAAATACATTATCGTCAATAAACGGTAGCTATAAATCAGAAAACACAAGTATATTAAAAGGAAAATGCAATAATATTAAAGATAAAATATATATATTATATAATTATCATATTAATGATGAATATGTTTTTAGAGATTGTTATGACTTTTATATAAATACTGCCGAAAATACTAAAAAAGATATAAGCAAATTAATAGAAAGTGGTGACATGAATGGAAGAATCTAACAAGGCTGGTACTGCTTCAGCACAAGCTTCCCAAGCAGCTGCTGCAGCAGCCGCTGCAAAACAAGCTGAAGAAGCTTTAAAAGCAAGATATAGTATTTTAAAAGGACAACTTTCTTCATGTTCTGCCGCATTAGGAAGTTTAATCGCAAGCACTTCTAATTTATATTCATGCATGAAGAAAAATATTATTATAGACGGAAAAACAATTGAAGAAGAACAATTAGATAAATTAAAAAATACAAGTGAAAGTATTAAAGGAAATATAGATTCAATAATTAGTATTGTTTCTGGTAAATGTTAGGGAGGAAATATGGAAAGTAATAATATATCAAAAGTAGATTTGGGAAGTCAAAGATTCACTAGTACTACAAATCCAAACAATAATAATCCGTTTAGAATACATAGTGTTTCAAATCCAAATTCTAATGAAGTTTATTTTAGGGAAAGAATAAGTAGTATTTCAGATCCAAATAATAATACCCCATTTGGAAGAGTAAATAGTGGCTCAAATAATTATACTTATAGTAATAGTAATAATGTTAACAATATAGATTTTAGTAAAATATATACGAATAAATATGATGCTTTGAATGGAAATAATCCAGTTAAAATATCAGATTCTACAAAGGAACTTTGGTTAAATGGGGAAGCAACATTTAAGACTAATCCTGATGGATCTGTTTTAATAAGTGTTAATGGAGTTCCATATGGTTGGACTACTACAAATATTATGGGTGTTAATATGACACAGGCTTCAACTGAAAATAGTAATACAAGAGTAATGAGTGGAAATAATTCATATACTCAAAACAGAGTAGTAAGCGGAGACAACTCTTATATTCAAAATAGAGTAGTAAGCGGCGATAACTCTTATACTCAAAATAGAGTTATAAGTGGTGATAATTCATATACTCAAAACAGAGTAGTAAGTGGCGATAACTCTTATACTCAAAATAGAGTAGTAAGTTGGAATTATTAAATTTTATGATAGATGTAATTATTCCAACTTATAAAGCTCATGAAACAATAAAAAAAACTTTATACTCTATTTCATGTCAACGTAACTCAAAAAATCTTAAAGTTTATATTGTTAATGATGATAAGAATGATAACTATGATGAAGAAATAGATTTTTTTAAGAAATTTATAAAAATTAAAGAATTAAAGTATGAAAAGAATATGGGACCTGGTTATGCAAGACAATATGGAATAGATCATTCAAGTGGAGATTATATAGTATTTATTGATTCAGATGATATCTTTTCAAATCCTTTATCTTTGGTTAAAATGTATTCTAAAATAAAAAAAGACAATTCAGACGTTTTATGTTCAAATTTTTTTGAACAAAGAGAAGATAATTCATTTAAAGGTTATTTTAATGACTGGGTTGCCTTACATGGTAAAATGTATAATAGACAGTTTTTGCTTAAAAATAAGATTCGCTTTCCAAATTTATATGCAGAAGAAGATAATTCTTTTAATCAGTTAGTGCTGCTTTATAATCCTAAAATAAGTTATTTAAATGATTCAACTTATGTGTGGTTATTTAATGAAAAATCACTTGTTAGAAATGATAAATATTATGCAAATATTGATTTTAAATATTTGAGTGCAATGCATTATGCTATAACTAATTTTAATTTAAATAAATACAATAGTTATGAATTATCAAAACTAAGTTATAAAACATTAATTGTTTTATATTACTATAATTATAATATTGGAAGTTGTACTGAATTTGATTACAAGTTAAAAGAAATATATAATATTTATCTCAATGGAAAAAAACTAAGTGATGAAGATCAATTCTTGATTCAAAATTCTATAGCTTCAGTTATGACGAATGTTGGGAATTATAAAAATGTTTTGCATCCTAGTAAGTTGTTCGATCAATTTTTAAATGAAGTTGGTGATATTAATGATTGATATTATTATTCCTGCTTTTAATGCAAAAGAAACAATAAATAAAACAATATTAAGTGTCTGTTCCCAAACAATAATAAAAAAGTTAAAGATTTTTATAATAAATGATTGTTCTGATTATAATTATGAAGAACAAATCGAATTATTTAAAGATAAAGTTGATATTTGTGAATTGAAACTATTAAAAAATATGGGACCTGGTTATGCAAGACAATATGGGATAGATCATTCTAAAAATGAGTATATCTATTTTTTAGATGCTGATGATATATTTATTGATTGCTTTGCTTTAGAAAACTTATATAATAAAATAGGACAAAATGACATTATATGTGGAAATGTTTTTTACGAAGATGAAAATAATGAAATCAAAGCAATTAGTAACAATTATTCTTTTCAACTTCATGGAAAACTTTACTCAAGAAAATATATTGATGAATATAAATTTAGTTTTAATAATAGTAGAAATGGCGAAGATAATTGCTTTAATAGACTTTTAAAAATTGGAACTGATAATTATGTATATTGTGACAATAATATATTACTATATTCATATCAAAAGAATTCTATAACCGATAGCAAAAATTATATGTTAAATGAAATAGATAAATTAACTTATAATATGCTTTGGATGTGTGAAGAAGCAAAAAAACGTAGTTTTAAAAACAACAAAATCGCTTTCGAGTTATTAAGTGAACTTGTTCATTTTACGAATGTATTTAGTATGTATTTTGATTCAAGTGAAAATATTAACTCAATATATAAAGGCTTTAATAAAATTCTTGAATCATTAAAAGAATTAAATATAGATATTAATAAAGAATTATTATACGATATTTATAAAAATAGTACGGATAATTATTTAGATTGGAAAAGATTTTATTTTATTTTTTCTAGAATATTAGGAAAGGATAATTGGACTTATGAGTAATATTAATTTTAAAAAAATTGATTCAAGTGATTTGGATTTTAATAAAATATATACCAATAGTAATGATGCTTATAATGATTCAAATAATGTTAAAGTAAATAGCGCAAATTGGGAAGAAATGGATTTATCACTTGAAACATTAGATAATGGTGTTCAAAGAATATACAATGGAGATGTTGCAATCGGATTTACAAAGATTAATGAAAACGGTCAAAATAGTATTGCAAATGAAGAAGTTAATAATTCAAAGCCATTAGAAAAAAATAATATTGATTCTAATACAATAGAAGAGATGAATTTTGATGTAAACCAAAGTAAAACACAAATTGATGCTAGCAATAATGAAAAAAATTATAAATATGATGATAGTAATGAAATAGCAAAATATGCAAGAGAAATGGGAATGAATTCTGATCAAATTGATATTGCTGTCGGTATTTCTAGATGGGAAACAGGTAATTATAAACATTTAGCACATGGGTTTAATTATGGTGGAGTAACTGGTAATGGCGATTTAGGAAGTGAAGGAGGATATGCTAAATATTCTTCAAAGGAAATAGGAATGAAGGCTTATTTGGATAATTTAAAAAGAAATTATTTTGATCAAGGACTTAACACTACTGAAGATATTGCTAGAAAATATTTAGGGTATTCTGATACTTCCTCATGGATTAAAGGAGTTAACGGATGTAAGAAATAAAAAAGCACTTTAAAAAAGTGCTTTTTAATGTTAAAATTATTAAAGAATAAGGGTGTTGATTTATGCAAAATGTTAATGTAGAAATAAATGGTGAAATAAAAAGTTATCCATATGGGACAACATATAATGACATGATAAATTATTTAAAGAAAGATAGAGCACAAAAAATACTAGCAGTTAAAGTTAATAATGAATTAACACCACTAAGTATGAAATGTACTCATGATTGTTCTTTAAAACTTGTAGATGTAATGGATCAAGATGGATATAAAATGTATCAAGCTGCTTTAAAATTTATCTTTATTGTAGCAGTTAAAGAAGTTAATTCTCAAGCCAAAGTTATCTTTGAACATAGTGTACCTAAAGGAATGCTTGCTAAGGTAGAAAATGTATTAATAGAGAAGATAGATGTTTCTAAAATAAAAGGAAAAATGGCATCTATTATTGCTGAAGATATACCTTTTGAAAAACTAAATATATATAAGAATGAAGCAATTAAATATTTTAAAGCTCATGGTGAGGATGAAAAAGCTAAAAACATATATAATAAATCTTATGATGTTGTTAATATGTATCGGTTAAAAAATGAATTAGATTATTTTTATACTGAATTACCATATTCAACAAATGCTATTGATAAGTTTGATATTAAATACTTAGATAATAATTATTTTGTGTTACTATGTCCTTCTAAGAGAACTAATGGTTTTATTCCCGAATATGTTCATTATCAAAATATAATTGATTCCTTCTTAAAAGGAAAAGAATGGTTACAAAAAGTAGGGTGTCCATATCTATCAAATATTAATAGCTTGATAAGCAGTGGTCAAATAAAAGATTTTATTGATGCATGTGAACTTACATTTAATGAAAATATTCATGAATGTGCTAAAACAATAATGGAAAAAGATGAAATAAAAATTGTTTTAATAGCGGGACCTAGTAGCAGTGGTAAAACTACTACTTGTAAAAGATTATCTTCTTATTTAAAAGCTCAAGGATTTGATCCGATTCAACTATCTACTGATGATTACTTTGTAGATAAAGTAAAAACACCAAAGAACGATAAGGGTGAATATGATTTTGAATGTTTAAGAGCTATAAAACTAGAAGAATTTAATAGTGACTTAAATGATTTAATTAATGGTAAAGAAATTTATTTGCCTGTTTACAATTTTACTGAAGGAAAAGGTATAAGAAGTAATAAAAAAGTTAAATTAAAGAATAATAGTATTATCCTTATTGAGGGATTACATTGCTTAAATGATGATTTAACACCAAATGTTGATAACAGATATAAATATAAAATTTATCTAAGTCCATTTATTCCTTTAAATATAGATCCACATAATTATATATCAACATTAGATTTAAGATTATTAAGAAGAATTCTAAGAGATTTTAGAACTAGAGGAATGAGTGTTGATGCCACTATCAAAACATGGCAATCAGTAAGAGATGGTGAAGAGAAATATATTTTCCCTTATATTCATCAAGCAGATGTAATAATTAATACTGCATTACCATACGAATTAAACGTATTAAAAGTATTTGTTGAACCACTATTATATTCTGTAACTTATGAATCAAATTATTATGCCGAAGCTAGAAGATTAATAGAATTCTTAAAGAGATTTTATCCAGTTACAAGTGAATATGTTTCAAGTAGTTCAATTTTAAGAGAATTCATAGGATGGAAAGGTGATTTTTAATGATAAAAGTAGCAATAAATGGTTTTGGAAGAATAGGAAGAATTGCATTTAGAGAAATGATTTTAAGTGGAGATTTTGATATTGTAGCAATCAATGATTTAACAGATGCTGAAGAATTATCATATTTATTAAGATATGATACAAATCATCGTAGTTTTCATGAGGATAAAATAACTTATGAAAATGATGAGATTATAATTAACAATAAAAAGAGAATAAAAGTATATGCAAAAAAAGATCCAGAAGAATTACCATGGAAAGAATTAAATATTGACTTAGTATTAGAGTGCACAGGACTATTTACTGATTATGATAATGCCTATAAACATATTAAAGCTGGTGCTAAAAAAGTCATAATATCTGCTCCTGGTAAAGGTGAAATGAAAACCATTGTTTATAATGTAAACAGTGATATTTTAGATAAGAGTGAAGAAGTTATTTCAGCAGCATCTTGTACAACTAACTGTCTTGCTCCAGTATTAAAAGTTATTAATGATAATAATAAAATAGTTAAAGGATTTATGACAACAGTTCATGCATATACTAATGACCAAGCAACACTTGATATAGCACATAAAAAAGGTTATAAACAAAGAAGAGGAAGAGCTTGTGCTATGAATATAGTTCCGGCAAGTACTGGTGCTGCAAAAGCTATTGGTAAAGTAATTCCTGAACTTAAAGGTAAATTAGATGGAACAGCATTTAGAGTACCAGTTAGTGATGGATCAGTAATTGATGTAACACTTGAATTAAAAAATAAAACTAGTGTTGAAGAAATAAATAAATTATTAGAAGATAATCAAAATGAAACATTAAAATTTACTATTGATCCAATTGTATCTAGTGATATCTTGGGTAAAAAATGTGGAGCTCTAGTAGATGGAATGCTTACAAATATTGTTGAATCCAATGGTAAGCAACTAGTAAAAATCGTAGCTTGGTATGATAATGAACTAGGATATACTTGTCAAATGCTAAGAACTGCTAGATGTTTATTTGAATAATAAAAAAGGGAGGTATTATTATGTTTAAAACTCTAAGAAACACTGATGTTAAAAATAAACGTGTTGTTTTAAGATGTGATTTAAACGTTCCAATTAAAGATGGATTTATATTAGATGATTCTAAGATTAAAGCAAGTCTTGAAACAATTAATTATTTGATAGAAAATGACTGTAAAATAATAATACTAAGTCATTTAGGAAAAGTTAAAACTAAAGCTGATAAAGCTAAAAATACCTTAGAGCCAGTTTATAATAGATTAAGAGAATTGCTTAAAAGAGAAATATATTTTTCAAGAGAAACAAGAGCAGTTAATTTATATATGCAAGTAGAATCAATGCTTCCAAAAGATGTTCTATTATTAGAAAATACCCGTTTTGAAGATTTAAATGGTAACTTAGAAAGCGGTTGTGATCCACAATTATCTATGTATTGGGCTTCTTTATGTGATGTTTTTGTCATGGATGCTTTTGGTACAAGTCATCGTAAACATGCATCAACATATGGTATTAGTAAATATGTACCTAGTTGCATTGGATTTCTTGTAGAAAAAGAATTAACATGTTTAGACAAATTTGTAATTAATGGTAAAAGACCTCTTACTATAGTAATGGGTGGAGCTAAAATAGAAGATAAAATCGGTTTAATTGAAAAATTCTTAGATAAATGTGATTATCTATTACTAACCGGAGGTATAGCTAATACTTTTTTAAAAGTTTTAAACATTAATATCGGAGCATCACTTTGTTCTAAAAATCCTGAAATTTTAGAAAAAGTAAAAAATATGCTTTTAAATTATCGTGATAAAATAATGCTTCCTCTTGATGTAATAGTGGCAAATACATATGATGAAAATTATGTAAAATATAAAAGATTAAATGAACTTGATGAAAATGATATTATTTTAGATTGTGGTAATAAGACTATTGAAAAATATAAGACTGCTATTGATGAGAGTGAAACTGTATTTGTTAATGGTACAATGGGAAAATATGAAGATATTAGATTTGCTAATGGTACCAAAGAATTTTTAAGAATGCTTTCATTAAGTAATAAAATATTAGTTGCTGGTGGAGGAGATAGTGTAAGTGCAATAAACAATTTTGGTTACTCTAATGCCTTTACTTATCTTTCAAGTGGTGGCGGCGCAACTTTAGAATATTTAACAACTAATAAACTACCTGGTCTTGAAGGAATTGATGAGGATGATGAAGTTGAAGTACTTGATATGTAACCATAAAAATAAATTAACATACAATGAATTAAAGAAGTATACTAATAGACTTAAAAACATAGATACTTCAAAAGTTAAATTTATAGTATGCCCATCATTGCCTTATATTTATAACTTCATAGATTATAAATTATGTAGTCAAGATATATCACAATATGAAGAAGTAATTACGGGAGAAACTACTGGTAAACAGTTAAAAGAACTTTTAATAAAATATGTTTTAATTGGACATGCTGAGAGAAGAAAGTATTTAAAAGAAAATAATGAAGTTTTAATACGTAAAATTAAGATGGCTAATAAAAATGATATAAAAGTAATATACTGTGTAACAGAAGAAGAAAGTGATTTAGATAGTGCAAAAAGAAAAATTAAAGAATATATAGACAGTGTAAATTTATATTTAAAAGATGATGCAATAATCGCATATGAACCAATCTGGGCGATTGGTAACGATTTAGAACTAGATTATAATTATATAAACGAGATAATATCTTATATAAAAGAACTTACAAATAAAGAAGTAATTTATGGTGGAAGTGTAAATGAGAAAAATATAGATAATTTTATAAATAATCCGCAAATTGAAGGATTTTTAATTTCAAATTCAGGACTTGATTTAGACAAATTATCACAAATTATTAATAAAATGTCATAATTCGACAAAAAAATGTGTAAAGTGACAAATATTGACAAAATAAATTCTAGTATTTTGTCTTTTTTTTACTTATAATGAAGAAGTAGTGCAGAAAATATTATAGAAAAGGAAAATAAAAATCATGTCAAAAAAAATTAATGTACTTATGATTGATGATAATGAATATATCGTTAACAAAGTAAAACAGTATTTTAGTAAACATGAAGTAATTGATTTAGTATTAACTGCAGTAAATGGAAAAGAGGGATTAGATTTAATTGTTAATCAAAAAGATAAATATGATCTAATTCTTATGGATTTAATAATGCCAGAAATTGATGGAATAGCATTATTAGAAAAGATGAAAGAAAAAAATATTCAAAAACATGTAATAATATTAACAAGTTATAAAAAAGAGTATACAGTAAAAGCTGTATCAGAATATAACATTGATTATTATATGTTAAAACCATTTAATCTAGAATCTCTAGAAAAAAGAATATTAGAAATTATGAATGTAAAAGAAAGAAAAGTTTCTGATAAAGAAATGGATTTACGTATTAAAATTTCTGATATGTTACACACTCTTGGAGTACCATCTCATATTAGAGGATACCAATATATTCGTGATGGAATAGTTATGATGTATGAAGAACCAGATATGTTAAAAGGAATTACAAAAGAAGTATATCCAGAACTTGCACTTAAATATAACACTACAACATCAAGAGTAGAAAGAGCAATAAGACACGCTATAGAAGTTAGTTGGTCACGAGGAGATTATCAACTAATGGATAAATATTTTGGCAACAGCATTGATTATGATAAAAGCAAACCTACAAATGCTGAATTTATTATTACTTTAACTGATAGATTAAGATTAGACAACAAAGTCGTGATGATATAAATTGTCTTTTTTTTTATCTTGTGGTATTATCTTTTTGTAAGGAAAATGATATATGAAAAAGATTATAACAGTAATATTAGATGGGTTTGGTTACCGAGAAGAAACTCATGGTAATGCTATTTTAAGTGCAGTACCAAATAACTTCAATGAACTTATGAAAAAGTATCCTCATACTACATTGTATGCATCAGAAGAATATGTTGGACTTACAAAAGGCCAATTTGGTAATAGTGAAGTTGGACATGAAACAATTGGTGCTGGTAGAAAAATAAAACAAAATGAGACTTTGATTAATGAATTTTTAGCTAATGACATTAAAGAGAATGAAGAATTTTTAAATATGGTAAGTTATATTAAAGAAACTGAAAAACCAGTTCATATTATGGGATTATTTTCAAATGGAAGTGTTCATTCTTCAATGTATCACTTTTTAACTCTTTATGATCGTTTAGTAGAAGTTGGTATAAAAAATATTAATTTCAATTTAATTACTGATGGAAGAGATACAAAAATTAATGTGGCATATGATTTTATTAAAGTTTTAGAAGATAAAATAAAAGATAATAAAGAAGCAACAATATCAAGTATTTGTGGTAGATATTATGCTATGGATAGAGATTCAAATTTTGATAGAATTAAGGATTACTATAATTTAATTTGTAATGGCCGTGGTGTTAAAACAGATAACATTAAATATATGTTAGATAAATGTTATAAGAAAAAAATAACTGATGAATTTATACCACCACTTCTTACTTTAAACTATCGTAAAATTAAAGATGGGGACGTAGTAATATGGATGAATTATCGTAATGATCGTTCGCGTCAAATAATGGAAGCTTTAACTAATCCAAATTATAGTGAATTTAAAACTAATAATTTAGAAAATACTAAAGTTTATAGTTTCTTACCTATAGGTAAAAATATAAATACTAAGAATTTTTTAACTCCTACTGTAATTAATAATCCATTAGGTATATATTTATCAAAACTAGGACTTACTCAAGCAAGAATAGCTGAAACAGAAAAATATGCTCATGTTACATATTTCTTTGATGGTGGATTTAATGGCTCTTTAGAAGGCTGTAGTAAATTTTTGATTCCTTCACCAGATGTTGCAACATATGATTTAAAACCACAAATGAGTGCTGTAGAAATAACAAAAAAAGCCATTGCTTGTATGGAAAAAGATATTGATTTTATATTTATAAATTATGCTAATTGTGATATGGTTGGTCATACAGGTAATTATGATGCTACAGTAAAAGCTGTAATGACAGTAGATTTATGTTTAGGAAAATTGGTAGAAGAAGCTCTAAATAATTTTTATAAAGTAGTTATACTTGCTGATCATGGTAATGCTGATATAATGCTTGATGAAAATAATGAAGTAGTAACAACTCATACGTTGTCTAAAGTACCTTTTATAATAACAGATAAAAATGTTAAATTAAAAGAAAGTGGTGACTTAACAAATGTAGCACCAACTATCTTAGATTATATGGATATATCTAGACCTTTAGAAATGCATGATACAGCAAGTTTATTAGAAGAATAAAGAGGATATAATGAAAATAAAAGTAGGTGTAAGTAATAGGCATATCCATCTTACAGAAGATGCTTATCGGTTATTATTTGAAAAAAATTTAACTAAGAAAAGTGATTTATCTCAACCTGGACAATTTTCTAGTGAAGAAGTTTTAACTATTGAAGCTAATGGTAAAAAAATTGATAGTGTCAGAATTGTTGGGCCATTTAGGAAATACAACCAAGTAGAAATTTCAAGAAGAGATGCTAGGTTTCTTGATATAAATCCTCCTGTTAGAAAAAGTGGCGATTTAAAAGATGCTTGTGATATAATCATTTCTAATGAACGAGGAAGATATAAATTAAAAGATTGTTGTATAATAGCTAATCGTCATATTCATATAAGTAATTCCTATGCTAAAGAGTTAAGATTAAAAGATAATGATGAGGTAAAAATTGTGATACCTAAAGATAAAGGTGGAATAGTTAAAGCTTTTATTAAAACAAGTGATGACGCGGTATTAGAGCTTCATATTGATACTGATGATGCTAATGCTTTTAATTTAAATACAGGGGATGAGGTTGAGTTAATATTATGAGTTTTAAAATAGGTAATGTTGAAATAAAAAATCAAGTTGTAATGGCTCCAATGGCAGGATTTTCTAATACATCTTATAGGACGATCATTAAAGAAATGGGTGCAGGTCTTATATTTTCTGAAATGGTAAGTGATAAAGCTATTTGTTTTGATAATGAAAAAACAATGAAGATGTTAAAAATGCGTGACAGTGAAAGACCTATTGCACAACAAATATTTGGTAGTGATATCAAATCTTTTGTTAAAGCGGCTAAAATTATTGAAGAAAAAATGCATCCAGATATTATTGATATAAACATGGGTTGTCCTGTGCCTAAAGTTGCTTTAAAAAATCAAGCAGGAAGTGCTCTTTTAAAAGATCCTAATAAAATATTTGAAATAGTATCTGCAGTAGTTAAAGCTGTAAATGTACCAGTTACTGTAAAAATTAGAAGCGGTTGGGACAATAATCATATAAATGCTTGTGAAGTTGCTAAAGTCATAGAGCGTGCTGGAGCAAGTGCTATTACAATTCATGCAAGAACTAGAAGCCAAGGATATAGCGGAGAAGCCGACTGGAATATTATTAAGAAAGTTAAAGAGAGTGTAAGTATTCCAGTTATAGGTAATGGTGATGTAACAAGTTATTTGAAAGCAAAACAGATGTTAGACGAAACTCACTGTGATGCAGTTATGGTAGGAAGAGGGTGTCTTGGTAATCCTTGGTTAATTAAAGAAATAGTAGAATATTTAGATACTGGTAAAATACCAGAAACAGTTTCTTTAGAAGAAAAAATAGCAATGATAAAAAGACATTATAATTTATTAAAACAAGATAAGAATGAAAAAACAGCTCTTTTAGAAATGCGTACTAATATTTTATATTATTTTTCTGGTATGCCTAATAGTAAAGAATATAAAATTAAAGTATGTAAGTGTCAAACTGAAGAAGAATTATTTAATTTATTAGATCAATATTTAAATGAAAATAAACAGTAAAGTATAATTTAAATAGTAGAAATTTTAAATAAAATTATATATAATAAAAATGATGAGGTGAAAGAATGAAAAAAGGATTGATATTATCTTTAAAAATCATAGTACTAGTTATATTTGTTGCATGGGTATTTATAGTATTTATTGATTATTTTAGAACTAGACAAGATGAAAAACCAATGTTTTGTATTAGTGAAAAAACATATAAGTATGCTGATGGAAAAACTTATGAATGTGTAGGAATAGGTTATAAGATGTATAAATATGAAAGAGATAGTATTAATGCTACTGAATTCGGACCAATATTTATTGAACAAAAAACTAATGGTGATACACCATTAAATTAACCTAAGGGGGATAAATATGTTAAATAAAAATGGTTGGGGATATAGAGAGTTTTTAATAGGTGGAGCTATTTTGCTAATTGCCCTTTTATTTGCTGCTTTCTTTATTATAAGACTTTATAGCGGCTTACCTAATTTAAATACTTTTATAGTAGACCCTGTTGATTATCAAGATATAGAAAGCAGTGTAAAAACAGCTTCTTTGAAATATATAAGTAATTATTATAGAGAAGATATTGGTGATGGGGTAATAGTAATATCTACTGATAATTTAAAAAAATATGATTTAATTACTGATACTGATTTAACTGAAACTAATAATAATGACTCATGCAAAGGTTATGCCTTAGTAAGAAATAAAGATAATATGGTAACTAGTGATGTATATATTAACTGTAAAAATTATGCAAGTGAAGGTTATCAAGCTTGGAGGTTAGTTGATAATGGATAAATTAAAAAAGGTTTCAGTAATTTGGGGAATAGTTGCAGTACTATTATTTGCCTTTTTAACTACTATGGGATTTATGTATAAAAATAAAACTAAAAAATATAAAGATTTAGAAAAAAAATTAGTTGAAGTTACAAAAAGTTATACAGCAACAGATTTTAATTTTCCTGTCAATGGCAAAAATATTATTATTACTTATAATGAATTACATGATAATAATATGATCGATAAATTAGAAGTAGACAGTAAAAAATGTGATGGTTATGTAAAATTAACATTTGATAACGTTACTGAGTATAAAGCTTATATAAAATGTGATAAGTATCAAACTCATGGTTTTGAAGGAAAAAATTTAGATAGTAATAACAAATAATATTTGGTATAAATTTATTGTTATTTATCACTACTAAAATGTAAACAGTTAAACGTAAAATTAAAAGATAAAGGTGTGGAAAACTTTGCGGTTTTCCACTTATTTTTTATGTAAAGAAAAAAAATAAAAAAAGTAATAATTTACACTTGATTTTCATATTTTATACTGGTATAATTAAATTCGTATGACTGCTTAGATGTGCGAGGTTGCTGATACACTAGGAAGAGTTGTCAAAAACATTTCTAGAAACTTTCAGGTAATTCGTTCGGAGCAAGTCTATACTAGATATAGACGAAAGGAGAACATGTAATATGTCAAAAAGTAAAGTTCGTATCAACTTAAAATCTTATGATCATAGAGCTATTGATTTAGCTAGTCAAAAGATAGTTGATACTGTAAAAAGAACTGGGGGAATCGTTTCTGGACCTGTACCTCTTCCTACTGATGTTGAAAAAGTAACAGTATTAAGAGCTGTACATAAATACAAGGATTCAAGAGAACAATTTGAAAGTCGTACTCATAAAAGACTAATTGATATCAAAGAACCAAGTAAAGAAACAATCGATGCTCTAACTCATTTAGATTTACCAAGTGGTGTAGACATCAATATTAAATTATAATAAAAGGAAGGAAAGTTAATATGAAAGGAATCTTAGGACGTAAAGTTGGAATGACTCAAGTATTTACTAAAGATGGAAAATTAATTCCAGTAACTGTAGTAAGTGTTGAACCAAATACTGTTATGCAAGTTAAAACTGTTGAAACTGATGGTTATAGTGCAATTCAACTTGGCGTAGTAGACAAAAAAGAAAAAAATGCAACAAAGGCTAGTATTGGACATGCTAAAAAAGCTAGCACAACACCTAAGCGCTTCTTAAAAGAAATTAGAAATATTGATAGAGAATATTCTATCGGTGAAGTACTTAGTGCAGATTTATTTGAAGTAGGAGAAGTTGTTGATGTAACTGGTACTTCAAAAGGAAAAGGCTTCCAAGGAACAATTAAAAGATGGGGCCAATCAAGAGGACCTATGGGACATGGATCTCATTATCATAGAGGACCTGGTTCTTTAGGAACAATGTTACCTAAAAGAGTTTTAAAAGGTAAACATTTACCTGGACATATGGGTAGTGAAACAATTACTATTCAAAATCTAGAAATTATCGAAGTAAATGCATCTGAAAATTATATTTTAGTAAGTGGAAATATTCCAGGAGCTAAAGATTCATTAGTTTTAATTAAAACAGCAGTTAAAAATTCTAAAAAGAATGAACCAAAAGAAGTTTTAACTTATGTTTCTGAACCAGTTGTTGATGAAGTAGTTGAAACAGAAACTACTGAAACACAAGAAGTTGCTAATGAAACTGAAACTGTAGAGGAAAGCAAATAATTGCTAATCTATAAGGAGGATTAAAATGGCAAAAATAGAAATTAAAAATATTAATGGTGAAAAAGTTAAAGATATCACAATTTCTGATAGTATCTTTAAAATAGAAGCTAATGATGATGCATTAAAGAAAATGATTAGACTACAACTTGATAGTCAAAGACAAGGATCTGTTAAAACTAAAAGTAGAGCAGAAGTTAGTGGTGGTGGAAAAAAACCATGGAAACAAAAAGGAACTGGACGTGCAAGAGCAGGTTCAAGCAGAAGTCCATTATGGAGACATGGTGGTCATGTATTTGCTTTAACTTCAAGAGATTATACTTTTAAAATTAATAAAAAAGAAAGAGTTTTAGCTTTAAAATCTGCTTTAACTGGTAAAGTAGAAGAAAAAGCATTAATCGTTGTTGATGATTTAAATTTAAAAACTTTAAAAACTAAAGAAATTAAGAATTTATTATCTTCATTAAAATTAGATGGCAAAGTATTATTTGTTACTAAAGAAGATTGTGAAAACTTATATATGGCAAGTAGAAACTTAGGATATACTTATGCAATACTTGCAGAAGAATTAAACTGTTATGATATAGTAAATGCTGATTACGTTGTATGTGATGAAGCAGCAATTAACTATATTGAGGAGGTGCTTAAATAATGGCATTAAATCCAGATATTATTATTGCTCCAGTTGTTACTGAAAAATCAGCTGGTAATGCAGAAAAAGGTATATATACTTTCAAAGTTGTTAAAACTGCAACTAAAACTCAAATAAAAAATACTATTGAAAAAGCTTTTGGTGTTAAAGTAGAAAAAATCAATACTTTAAATACTAAAGCTAAAGATAGAAGAGTTGGAAGATATACAGGAAAAACTAAAACTTATAAGAAAGCAATCGTGACTTTGGCTGAAGGTCAAAGCATTGATTTATAAAGATAGGAGTGAATTATAATGGCAATTAAGAAATATAAACCAACGACTAATGGTCGTCGTGGAATGACTACACTTGCAAATGAAGAAATTACTACTTCAACTCCTACTAAATCTTTATTACAAAGCAAAAGCAAAACTGGTGGACGTAATAATCAAGGTAAACTTACTGTTCGTCACATCGGTGGAGGAGCTAAAAGAAAATATCGTGTAATCGATTTTAAAAGAAATAAAGTTGGAGTTACTGGAAGAGTAGCAACAATTGAATACGATCCAAATCGTAATGCAAATATTGCATTAATTAATTATAAAGATGGAGAAAAGAAATATATCGTTGCTCCAAAAGGTTTAACTGTTGGTACAATTATTGAAAATGGGCCACAAGCTGATATTAAAGTTGGTAACTGCTTACCACTAGAAAATATCCCTGTTGGTACAACAATTCATTGTATCGAATTAAAACCAGGTAAAGGCGCTGAATTATGTCGTGCTGCTGGTACATCTGCACAAATTCTTGGTAAAGATGGTAAATATGTTATTGTAAGATTACAATCTGGTGAAACTAGAAAAATCTTAGGAACATGTATTGCAACAGTTGGTGTAGTTGGTAATGAAGATTATGAACTTGTTAACTGGGGTAAAGCTGGACGTACTCGTCACTTAGGAATCAAACCTACAAACCGTGGTTCTGTTATGAACCCTAATGACCATCCACATGGTGGTGGTGAAGGTAGAACACCTGTCGGACGTAAGAGTCCAATGACTCCTTGGGGTAAACCTGCTCTTGGTTATAAAACAAGAAATAGTAAAAAAGCTTCTAGCAAACTTATTGTTAGTAGAAAGAAAAACAAATAGGAGGTTATTATGGCAAGAAGTTTAAAAAAAGGACCTTATGTATTCGATAGATTACTAAAAAAAGTTCAAGAATTAAATAAAGAAAATAAGCATGAAGTTATTAAAACTTATTCACGT
>OJMO01000081.1_pt1 | contig 70805 bp, 50 predicted proteins | sample 1597241 | NCBI WGS metagenome assembly OJMO01 (sample SAMEA2452129, study PRJEB22498) | human gut metagenome | biome: human feces; feature: human gut; material: feces | place: Australia | collected 2012 | reverse complement strand
CCGCAGAACCCACAGGGACAGCCGGTACCGCCAATGCCAGAGATGCCGCAGAACCCACAGGGACAGCCGGTACCGCCAATGCCACAGATGCAGCCGGTGCCACCAATGCCACAGATGCAGCCGGTACCACCAATGCCACAGACACCGCCGATGCCACAGGCACAGCCAGTGCAGGGCAATCCATTTGATGGAGCACCGGCACCATATTTCCTTAGGGTGAAGACGGGCGAGAGAATAAGCTTGGACAAGGCAGAGTTCAAGATCGGACATAAGGCAAGACTTGTGGACTATGCGATTACTGACAATTCAGCTATAAGCAGAGTTCATTGTGTCATAACAAAGAGAAATGGCGTGTGCTTCATCAGGGATAACAAGTCTACAAATGGTACATTTGTGAACGGAGAGGAATTGAAGGCGGGCGAAGAAAAGTTCCTGACGAACAATGCGATCGTTATACTCGGGGACGAGGAGCTTGTCTATCACATTAGATAGAATATCCGCAACGAAAGTTGAGACATAAATATTGGGAGGAATGTATATGGGGTTTAGCGCAGTATACAATACAGACGTAGGAATAAAGAAAAAGACAAATCAAGATTCGCTGGCGATCAAGATAGCGGATACTCCAAATGGACAGGTCGTGTTCTCCCTCGTATGTGATGGCATGGGAGGTCTGGCAAAGGGAGAGGTTGCCAGCAAGGAAGTCATAACAGCTTTCTGCAATTGGTTTGACACACAGTTTGTTGAGATGGTTGACAACAACAGCTTTAGTGAAGAGCTGCTGAGATACCAGTGGATAAGACTTGCCGTGGAGCAGAATGAGAAGATCAAGGCGTATGGCGAGCAGAATGGATTTATGCTTGGTACGACCATTTCTGCGATCCTCATATACAGAGAAATGTACTACATTCTCCATGTTGGAGACAGCCGAGTGTATGAGATCACTTCAGGGATAAGGCAGCTCACCGCAGATCAGACGCTTGTTGCAAGAGAGATCGCAGCGGGAAGACTTACACCGGAGCAGGCGGAGACGGACAGCAGACGAAGCGTGCTTCTCCAGTGTATCGGAGCTTCACCTGTGGTGGAACCGGATTTCGTAGTTGGGCAGGCAGCTCCCGGAGCGCATTACATGCTGTGTTCTGATGGATTCAGACATAAGATAACGACTCAGGAGATGATAGAGAGACTTGGCCCGGGAACATGCGTCGACGAGGCGAAGATGAAGGAGGGCTGTGAGTTCCTCACAGAGCTTGTGAAGTACAGAAAAGAAACGGATAATGTAACAGTAGTGCTTATTAAATCGGAGTAATGGGGATCGATATATGACAGAGTTAGGAACGGTATTAGACGGAAAATACGAAATACTTAAAAAAGTCGGCCAGGGTGGTATGTCAATAGTTTATCTTGCCATGGATAACCGACTTAATAAACAGTGGGCTGTAAAGGAGATCAAGAATGATGGCTCCAAGAGTACAGCCACACTCTTAAAGGGATTGGAGCGAGAAGCAAATATCCTCAAGGATGTGGATCATCCGGTACTGCCACGAATCGTTGATATCATCAATGAGAATGGCACGATCTACGTTGTCATGGACTTCGTAGAAGGACGTCCACTCAGCGATGTGCTCAAGGCGGAGGGAGCACAGCCACAGGAAAAGGTAATCGAATGGGGCAGGGCGCTTGCCAGTGCACTTGACTACCTGCATTCCATGAATCCGCCGATCATATACAGAGATATGAAGCCTTCAAATGTCATGCTGAAGCCGGATGGCTCGGTAAAGCTTATCGACTTTGGAACGGCTAAGGAATACATAGTGGAGAACAATGCGGATACCACGGCTCTTGGAACAAGAGGCTATGCGGCACCGGAGCAGTTCGGTGATGCGCAGGGACATGGAATCTACAACACGGATGCAAGAACAGATATTTACAATCTGGGAGCAACGCTCTATCACCTTGTTACCGGCAAGAATCCATGTGAGCCTCCTTACGAGATAAAGCCTATCAGACAGTGGAATCCGATGCTCTCATCAGGATTTGAGAGAATTATACAGACGTGCTGTCAGCCGAGTCCTGAGGACAGATATCAGTCTTGTTCAGAACTGCTGTATGCGCTGGATCACTACAACGAGCTCGACGATGCATACAAGGCAAAGGCAAAGCATAAGATAGCAGCGTTCTCAGTGGTTGCGGGATTATCGATACTCTCAGCGTGCTGTGCTGTGATAGGCGGAGTAAAGAAAGGCCAGCTCAAGGATCTTGATTACAACAACAAGGTCAACGAGGCGAGGGATGCAGTCGACGAGGGCGATTACAACAAGGCATTTGAGTGCTATAAGGCGGCTGTCGACATAGACCCAACCGCATCGGATGCCTATATAGGCTACATGGAGACATATGCTTACTATTATACAGAGGACGATGGAAACACTTCGGCCAACACCGAGACGGCGGCAGAAAAGGGAATAAGACTTGCGCTTAAGAACAAGGACGAGATAAAGGACGACGTAAAGTTCAAGATAGCCATGTTGTATTACGACGAGGTCAAGGACTACAGTGCGGCCAAGAAATATTTCAATATGGTTGATGAGAGCAAGGACTTCCCGGATCAGGCAAAGCAGGCAAAGTATTACGCTGCGATATGTGACAGCAAGATAAACAAGTCTGCAAGCTTTGATACGAACAAGGAAAATATATTTGCATTCCAGGATTACAACAGTGACAACATAGATGACACCAATCCTGACAAATACACCAATTACCTCAACATAGCTTACATATATCTTGGCGAGATATCCAATGATCCGGAGCTTGCGAACAGAATAGAGGTGCTGATGGATGAGGCGATGAAGAACCTGGACGACAACGCAGAGGTGCTGAACAGCCAGTTCCCGGCGGACAGAGGCGTAAAATACTACAATGGCCAGTATTCAGGAGTTATGTACTCGGTATATACAGAACTTGCCGAGAATGCGGATGATGCGGGCCAGCAGTTACATTATTACAACTCTGCGGCGAATAGTGCAGCGCTTTATCTGAACAGTCTGGATATAGAGGGCGAGAATGCGACAGAGACATCCAAGAAAGCATATTCAGAATACTCGGTGAACGAGGCTGAGACTTATATCAAGATGGCAGAGAACAGCGGCGATGATAGCTACTATGATGAGGCAGAGAGAATATATGGCAACGCTGAGACTACACTTGGAACCGATGACAACGCAGCGGTCGTGTACGTAAGCCATCTGAGTTATCTGGTCGATAGATATTCGAATAAATTTGGAAGCGATTCGGCAGCATGGAATGCCAGTGCCACAAGGGCTGTGAGGAAAGTGTACGAGAACGGTAACAAAGTTCCGGCACTTGCAAATGGTCTTAAGCAGGGATGGCAGTCGTTATCCAATGATCTGACAGTTAAGAGCATAGTAAATGGCAGTTCAAGGTCAACGAGCGAGTAAGGGAGGAGTGAAAGGTTATGGCAACAGTTTATAATGTAATGTTATATGGCGGCCTGGCACTTGCGATCGTATTCGCTATTGTGGCGGTGGTACTGTTCTTTGTGTTAAAGATACCGAAGGCGGTGGGAATTGCCACAGGCTCAACAGCCCGTAAGAAGATCGATGAGATCAAGGAGAAGGGCTATGAGAGTGTACAGGGAGGCGGTGCCTCCAAACAGGAGGCGATCAAGAACCATACATCCAGAATTTCGGTAAGGGATGTAAAGTCAACTGCAGCCGAAAAACATTCTGAGAAGGGAATGGCAAATTACGAGAAAGCGATAGCTGATCTCGGGAAAAAGAGACTGGAGGATGAAGGCGAGACTGCAACTGATATTCTCCGTGATGATGCCGAGGAGGCAACAGATATTCTGAGGGAAGACGAAGAGAATCTTGACATCAATGGCAGCAGCTTTGAGGAGGCGACAGACATCCTCAGAGAAGATGCGGATGAGGAAGCAACGGATGTACTCAGAAATGACGAGGCAGACGAGGAAGCAACGGACATACTCAGAAGTGATGAGGCGGACGAGGAAGCAACGGACATACTCAGAAGCGATGACGCAGACGAGGAAGCAACGGACGTACTTAGAAGCGATGACGCAGATGATTCCACAGCCGTTCTTCAGGGAGGACGCGCAGCGAGCTCGGTAAGAATGATAAAGAATGTAATTATAGTACATTCCGATGAAGAGATATAGGAGGAGAGGGACATGAAAAAGGTTATGCAGAATAAATCACTTTTGCATCGACTGATCGCGCTTACGATGGCGGTAGTTATGACACTCACTCTTGTGGCGATCGATTCACATTTTCATTTGTTTGCGGAGGAGGAAGATACACAGACCATAGATGTAACGGCCATTGTAAAGGGCGATAAGGCGGATATGGTGTATGGCTTCAAGGATTTTGACAAGGCAATAAAGTTCAAGATCAAGTCCGACAAAGTTGACGGAATCGACAGCAGCAAGTTGGGAGTGGCTGTTTACAAAGGAGCTACAGCGGACGATAAGATCGCTACAGCCACAGATGCAGCAGGAAAGCTTGTCACATTTGATAATGTGTATGAGCTGAAGAATGACACAGCAGTACAGAAGATAGCTATTTACTATTATACAGGTACTGATGAGAGCGGTGATTTCGAGCTGCTTGGAACCATAAAGGTTGCCGTGGATAAGCAGGCACCTACAATATCGGTTGAGGCTGATGATAACTACAATCTTCACAACAAGGTGAGCGATGGCTATTATCTCCTGAACCTCACAAGCAGTGATGCCGACAGAACATTTGTGATAGACGCCAAGGATACCACAGATGCAGCAGAGGAAAATGCCACAGGAATAGACTATGTGGAGTATTCATCAGACAATGGAAAGACCTGGAGCAAGACTGAGAGCACATCCCAGTTTGTTGCACCTGATAAGAGTGGAGCATACAAGTTCAGAGCGGTCGATGTTGCAGGAAACAAGTCAGAGGAGACCAGTGTTATCGTCAAGAAGCTCAACGGAGCTCCTGTCATAACAAGTGTTACCCCTGAGATCATACAGAAGAACGGAGTGGATTACAGATTCCCTCAGCTCAAGGTAGATGATGCTTATAAGTTCACTGTACAGGTGAAGAAGGTTACAGCCGGCAGTGATAACACTGAGATAGATGACGTGAGCCTGTACTACAAGCTTACGGGTGCAGCCTCAGCAGTGGAGTGCACAGGCAAAAAGGCTGTGTCCGGCGGATATGAATATGAATTCGAGATAAGTGCACAGTGGTTCAAGAAGGACAATGCAGACAATGCAAAGAAGCTTGTCATTTACGCCAAGGAGAACGAGTTTGGCAATAACTCAGTCGGCGCAGATGAGGATGGCGACATTGTATTTGTAAAGGAAGGAAAGCCTGAACTCACAGTTACAGGCGGTTCCACAAGCTATGTGAAATCCACAAAGCTGACAGTGAAGGCAACTGGAGAGTATTCTTACATAGACACCGTGTCATACAGCGTGGATGGCAAGAAGGAAACGATCCTTGAAAAAGGAAACAAGTTCACATACAGCAGCGATGTCCGCGTGAGCGGTGGAGATGTCAAGGATTCAACAAAGTCAGACATATATCTGGCTGATGGAGAGCATACCATCACATTTGCGGCAAATGACTTCGCCGGAATAGAGGGCAGGATAGAGACTGTAGTCAAGGTGGATAATACAGCACCTGTTGTAAAGGTTACGGACAACGCCGGAACAGACAGGACAAACAATGATCAGCAGTACACAGTCACAGACGCAAAGGAAGCTGTTCTTAATATAAAGTACAGCGATGCCACATCAGGTGTTGCATCGGCGGTCGCTTCACTCAAGAAGGCAGATGCAAATGGATCATATACATCAGTCAAGAACTGGTATTCAACATCTACAGGTGACAATGGCCTGCAGAGCGGAAAAGAGATAAGCATAGATGGTTCAGGAAGTTATGTCCTGACAGTTGTGGTAACTGACGAGGCTGGAAATAAGACAGAGACGAACACATATGTGTATGTCAATGTGGATGGCCTTTCAGGAGAGAAGTTATCTGCGAACGGTACAGATGCTGACAACGGCGCTATATTCTGGAGAAATGATGATACTCTGACTGTAGAGGGTGCAGTATCAGGCTTCCAGCTTGCAGCAGATGACGCAAAGCTGGTGATCACCAGAACATCATTTGCAGGAAAGAAGGATAAGGCAGTTGAGGTAAAGGGTACAGTTGCCGCTGCATATGACAAGAATACGGTCAACATATCCTACGAGCTTCCAGATGAGGGTGTGTACGAGATCTCACTCATGGCGAGAATACACGATCCGAACAATGCTGACACGAAGTTCAAAGAAGTACAGAGCATAAAGGTTTACTATGATAAGACTGCACCGGCAAATGTGAAGCTGGAGTGTGCAAACCAGAAATACAAATCAGGATCGACATTCTATTACAGATCAAAGAGTGACGTGAAGATCAAGGTCTCTGGTTCCGATAACGATGACAGCAATGGCAAGGTTACATATACGGTAGGCAGAAGCAGCACAGCCGGATCACAGGACATTACAGGAAGCATTAATGTATCAGGAAATGATATAGAAAAGACACTGGATGCAAAGGCCCTTGGCATAACAGATGAAAATACAGAGTACACGATGACTGTTAAGCTGAAGGACAGAGCAGGAAACGAGAGCAAGGCCAGTCAGGAGATACACCTGATAGTTGATACCGTCAAGCCATCAGTGTCAATAGATGGAACTGCCGGCGGAAAGCTGATAAATTACTGGAATAACAGCAATGTGACCATAACAGCAAGGGGAACTGACAATTACTTCGTGGAGAAGTTCGTTGTGACAGGAACACGCGATGGCAAGAGCATAAGCAAGTATGAGCTGGATGCGGATTACACTGCAAATGCAGAAAAGACCACAATATTCAGAGAGCCTGGACTTTATAATATCACGATCGTTGCTGTCGATGAGGTTGGCAATGAGTCGGGTAAGGCAACAACTTCATTTGTAATAGATAAGAGGAGCCCTGAGATATCAGTTGTGTCCGGTGGAAGCAGCAGATTCCTTAACAGGAGCAGAACTATTACATTTGGCATAGAAGACGATTATGGAATGGATACACAGAATGCGACGCTTAAGGTGTACTACAAGACCTACAGTGATTCAAACTGGTCAGAGACCACAGTTCCGTTCCAGACAGCAGATGGCAAGACCACTGCAGCATATAAGATGACAGCCAAGGGCGGCAAGGCAACTGTATATTATTTCACAGTTGAGGGAGCCGATAATTCCGGCAATGCACTGAAGCCGGCAGCAGACGAGGCGTTCGGTGTTCAGGAGGGCACAAGTGCTCTCAAGACAAAGAATTATTACGTCGACACCACAGAGCCACTTGTGTATGTGGACGATGATCCTGAGTACAGGCTGGATAATAACAATTACTTCAAGACTTCAATATCATTCAGAGTTGGTGTGGAGGAACAGTTCAAGTCGCTTCAGAACACTATTATCACAGAGAATGATGGAAAAGTAGCAGTGGATGAGAATCCGCAATACTTCTATATAAAGAGTAACGGCGGAACATGGGGCAAGAAGTACACATATGATAGGGAAGGTGAGTATGATCTCACCATGACCGTTACCGACAAGTGTGGAAATGAAGGAACAACAGGAACCCATTTCTACATAGACAAGCACAAGCCTGAGATACAGCTTGGAAATGTCAACACTATAAACAACAGAGATGTGACAGTCCCTGTAACACTTACAGATAACATGAGAGGTGGAAAGTACACCATTCATGTAGTCAGAACAAATGAGGGTGGATCTGTTGTAGAGAACAGAGATATCAGAAAGAATGTTACCTGGGGAACAAAGGGCGATGGAGTCAGCGCAGTCAGAGAGGTACTCAGCGGTGTGACATTTGACGCCCAGGGCGATTACACAGTCACCGTGTCCGCAGAGGATAAGGCGGGCAACAAGGCTGTGACCAGAACAGTGAAGTTCAGAATCGATAAGACTGCACCGGTTATATCGATTTCAGGAATGAACGACAGACAGACAACGGCGGTAAATGCAACCATCAGCATAGATGAGGCATTCTCATTTGCATATGAGAACAACAATCTTGCCGCAGATGCATTTAACGTGACAATAACTAGAAAGACGGACGGAACAGCGGCATCGAATATCGCTACGCTGGGAACAAGCAGCTTCTCAGGAAGCAATCCACATACCGCAACTTACAACTTTACAGAGGATGGCGAGTACACGATCACAGCAAATGCAAGAGATCTTGCAGGAAATGTGGCAGCCAGCCAGACCAAGACCTTCAAGGTTGACTCAAAGGCACCTGTTGTAAAGGTGAGCGCAGTGGATAAGAACAACAAGGAAGTAAAGAATTACGACCCAATAGGAAGTATGGATTCTTCCGCACCAAACTATGTTGATATGTCACTGAGCGTTCAGGAGTCATTCTTCTCGACAGATGATGTGAAGATAACCGTGAAGAAGGACAGCAAGGATGTGTCATCATCATACTTTACAAATTACAGCAATTCTTCAGAGCTCAGCACAGGAAGCCAGAGATTCTCTGAGGATGGTGTATACGAGGTGTCAATAACAGCGCAGGATGAACTGGGAAATAAGGCTGATGATTACAGCCTGGTATTCACAGTCGATAACACACCACCTGAGCTCAAGGCTACATCGACACTTGCCGGATTCATGAGCAAGAGCATTGCAAGCGATGACGGAACACTGCTTCTCAATGCATCAGATTTTGCTGATATACGAGACAAGGGCTACGAAGCACTGTGGGATGTAAGTGATACTTCAGACTTCTCGGTTGACGCCAAGATAGACGGAGTAAATCTTATCGATTTCTCAGATATGACAGACGGATATCACAAGATAACACTTACAGTAACTGACAAGGTTGGACACACGGCAACACAGGAATTTGATTATACGTATGATGGTACTGCACCACGAATCATCATAACAGGTGTTGAGGATGGAGAGACTCTCAGAGAGCCATTCAACATGACGATAGGTCTTGAGAATGAGGAAGACGAGATCACATCCATCGTTATAAATGGCAATACCATAGATCCTGCAAGCTATCAGGCAGATAACAAGTATGAGATGCAGGTAGATCAGTATGATACATACACGGTTGAGGTAACAGCCCAGGATAAGGCCGGTAATATAGCGACAACATATGACAGAGAGACCGGAGAGGTATTCACCTTCAAGCTCAGCGAAAAGATGTCACCGGTTGTGCTGATCATAATAATAATCGCAGCGATCCTGCTTCTTGCATTGCTTGCATTCATCATCATAGCTGGCAGAAGAAGAAAGAAAAACGCCGCTGCTTAATGTAGGAGAAAGTGCTATGTACAGGGCAGTTGTATTTGATATGGACGGCGTGTTGGTAGACACGGAGAAGATATACAGGAAGTGCTGGAAGGAAAACGGCATGAGCATAGGGATTCCTGAGGCACAGATGGAAAATGTATGTGACCGGGTGGCTGGAGGCAACAAGACCTCCAACGCCCGGGTATTTAAGGAAATAATGGGCGAAGATTTTGATTATCTTGCGTTCAGACAGAGAACAATGGATCTGTTCGATGAACATGTGGAAAAGTATGGAATAGACATAAAGCCACATGTCGAGGACACGCTGAGATTCTTAAAAGAACACGGCGTGAAGATGGCACTTGCAACCTCCACTGCGAGGACGAGGGCGCAGCAGAGACTTGATAGCGTTGGAATAGCCGGATACTTCGATGAAAAGGTATGCGGAGATGAGATCACCCACGGAAAGCCGGAGCCTGATATATATCTGAAGGCCTGTGGGAAGCTGGGCGTAAACCCGGACGAAGCGGTGGCCGTTGAGGACTCTGTGAATGGTATCATATCTGCCAGCCGGGCAGGGCTATGTACGGTCATGGTGGTGGATCTGATAAAACCAAATGGTATCACGCGCGAGCGTGCATACAAAACCTTTTATGATATAGAAGATATATGCAGCCTGTTTGAGTAAACAGGCTGTATTTTTATTAATAAAATGAGGAGGAACATCATAATAATGTAAAGAGTAAAGAATATGGTGGTAGTATGTCTGCAAGTCAGAAATTTATGGGAGTTGTAAAGGGACTGATCCTGTCCTATCTGCTCACGATAATCATGCTGTTTATAACGGCGGTGGTCGTATACAAAGTGGGGATAAGCGATAAGGTGCTCGGTATACTGGTTGTTGTGATATACATAGTGGCCACATTTGCCGGGGGCTTTGTTACGGGTAGAAAAGTCAGGGAGAAGCGTTTCCTGTGGGGGATGGTGTATGGCCTGACTTACATATCGGTCGCATTGACCGTGTCGGTGCTGTTTACAGGTTCAGGCGACAGAGAGGGAATAGCAGTTATAACCAAGTGTATTATGTGCGTTGCAGGCGGGATGCTGGGGGCTATGCTCAGTTAAAAAAAACTTTTACTTTATATATCTTTGTGTTATAATCCCGATATATGACATAAAAAGAGAGGTGTATCCAGAATGAAGAGAATTAAAACACTCACAAACAGGACTATGAAGAATACAATGGTCAAGGGTGGATGTGGCGAGTGCCAGACATCATGCCAGTCAGCTTGTAAGACATCATGCACAGTTGGTAATCAGAGCTGTGAGAATGTTAACAACAAGTAATTTGTAACAGGTTTGTATTTGATCAGCTAAAGGGGACCGTCGTTTATGATGACAGTCCTCTTTAGTGCGTGTATAAGGGTGCCGTGTGTGGCGCCTTGAATTAGAATTTCACGGATAGATCCGATGGAATATATTGAAGGAGAATTATGGTTCATCAGTACAAGAACAATGGTTATAATATAGTGCTTGATGTCTGTAGTGGTTCTGTACATGTCGTAGACGATCTTGTCTATGATATTATTTCTTTATATGAGGAGAATGATAAAGAGCAGATTATAAAGGCACTGTCACAGTATGACAGCGCAGATGTTTCCGAGGCTTATGACGAGGTAGCCCAACTGGTAGAGGACGGAACATTATTTACAGATGACGTATACAAAGATTATATTATAGATTTCAAGAAGAGAAAGACAGTTGTCAAGGCGTTGTGTCTGCATATCGCCCATGACTGTAACCTTGCCTGCAGATACTGCTTTGCCGGTGAGGGAGAATATAAGGGAGACAGGGCGCTTATGTCACTTGAGGTGGCAAAGAAATCCCTGGATTTTCTGGTTGCGAATTCCGGTTTAAGAAGAAATCTCGAGGTGGATTTCTTCGGCGGTGAGCCGCTTATGAACTGGGATGTAGTCAAGAAGACTGTGGAATACGGAAGAAGCCTTGAGGAGAAGTATGACAAGAAGTTCAGATTCACACTTACTACCAACGGAGTGCTTCTGAATGACGAGATCATGGAATTTGCCAACAGAGAGATGGCGAACGTGGTGCTCAGCATAGATGGAAGGAAGGAAGTCCACGACTACATGAGACCTACCAGGAATGGCAAGGGAAGTTATGATGTGATACTATCCAAGTTCCAGGAATTTGCCAAGAAGAGAGCAGGCAAGAGCTACTACGTAAGAGGTACTTACACTCATAACAATCTTGATTTCTCACAGGACGTGCTTCATATGGCGGATCTGGGATTTGACCAGATATCCGTTGAGCCTGTTGTATCACTTCCGGACGAGCCATATGCTATAAAGGAAGAGGATATACCGGTACTGCTTGAGCAGTACGATATCCTGGCTAAGGAGATGATCAAGAGACATAAGGAGGGAAGAGGCTTCAATTTCTTCCACTTCATGATAGATCTTGAGGGTGGACCTTGCGTAGCCAAGAGACTTTCCGGTTGTGGTTCAGGTACAGAGTACATGGCGGTCACTCCTTGGGGAGACCTTTATCCTTGCCATCAGTTTGTTGGTGAGGATGATTTCTGTATAGGAAATGTATTCGATGGAATCAAGAATCAGGATATAGTCAATGAATTCAAGCTGTGCAATGTATATGCCAAGGATAAGTGTAAGGACTGCTTTGCAAGATTCTATTGCAGCGGTGGCTGTGCGGCCAACTCATACAAGTTCCACGGCAATATACTTGATGCATATGACATAGGTTGTGAGCTTCAGAAGAAGCGTATAGAATGTGCAATCATGCTGAAGGCGGCTATGGCCGATGAGGCAGAAGAGGAATAAAAAGGGTAAAAGGAGAAGACGATGAAGAAGACAAAGAGAAACGCTGTGCTCGTCATCATTGCCTTTCTGCTTATACTGGGTGTTGCTATATATACAGCAATATTCGGTGTTGCAGACAGAGGTAAAGTCGAGTACATCAAGCTTGGACTTGACCTTAAGGGTGGTCTGAGTGTAACTTACGAGATTCAGGAGGATGATTACAGCGACAAGGATCTCGAGGATACCAAGTATAAGATTGAGCAGCGTGTAGAGGCCTACACCAATGAGTACTCAGTCTATGAAGATGGAGACAAGAAGATCACAGCAGAGATCCCGGGTGTAACAAATGCAGATGAGATACTTAATGCTCTGAATATTGAGGGAAAGCTTGAGTTTCTTGATCCGGACAATTATACAAAGTGGTCACAGGGACAGGAGTATGAGGCTGCTCTTACAGGAGATGACATCAAGAATGCCACAGCCGGAATTGACTCAGATAACGGCAATGACAATGTGGTACAGCTTGCATTCACCGATGAGGGAGCTCAGAAGTTCGCTGACGTTACCGCGGCAAATGTTGGGAATATAGTATACATTATATATGACAACAAGGTCGTAAGTGCACCAACAGTACAGTCAGCCATAACAGGCGGAAGCGCAGAAATCAACAAGATCGGAAGCTATGAGGAGGCCGAGCAGCTTGCTACTACTATCCGTATCGGTGCACTTCCTCTTACACTTAAGCAGGTTCGTTCCAATATAGTAGGTGCTACACTTGGATCAGATGCTATCAGCACAAGCCTTAAGGCAGGTGCGATCGGTATTGCACTTGTATTTCTTATCATGATCATAGTATTCAGGATCCCAGGTCTTGTGGCATCATTTGCTCTGGCATTCTACACAATACTTGATCTGCTGGTACTCAATCTGTTCAACGTAACACTGACACTTCCTGGTATAGCTGGTGTTATCCTGTCAGTAGGTATGGCGGTCGATGCCAATGTAATCATATTCACGCGTATCAAAGAGGAGCTGGCGGATGGCAAGTCCGTAAAGCAGGCTGTAAAGGGTGGTTTCCACAATGCCCTGTCAGCCATCATAGATGGTAACGTTACAACACTTATAGCAGCTCTTGTACTTGGAATATTCGGAACAGGTACTATCAAGGGATTTGCGATCACACTGGCTATCGGTGTTGTTCTTTCAGTATTCACAGCTCTGGCAGTCAGCCAGTCACTGCTCACAGCGCTTGTAAATCTCGGCGTTACAGATGCCAAGTATTTCGGCGTTGCAAGAGAGCCAAAGAAGACAAACTTCGTGAAGGCAGGTAAGTTCTGTATGCTCGGATCACTCATTGTGATCATCGCATGCTTCTGTATGATGCCTGTTAATAATAAGTCAAAGGGTTCACCACTTAACTTCAGTGTTGAGTTTGCAGGCGGTACAAGCCTTACAGTAGGTTTTGACAAAGAGTACTCACTTAGCGAGGCTGAGAAAGATATAGTTCCTGTCATTGCAGAGGCAGCCGGTATCGGTGAGGCGGGAATATCAGTACAGACAGTATCAGGTACAAATGAGATCGTGTTCAAGATGCCTGAGCTTTCAGATGACGGAACAGATGACTCACAGATGTCCAAGGTGCGCAGCGCACTCACAGACAAGCTTGGCGCAGATGTCAAGGAGGCAAATGTAATAAGTGGATCGGTCAGCAGCGAGATGTCCAAGAACGCTATATTCTCAGTTATCCTTGCAGCTATCCTGATGCTTATATACATTGCTATCAGATTCCATGATGTGAAGTTTGGTGCAAGTGCAGTTATCGCACTTCTCCACGATGTTGCGATGGTATTCTGTCTGTATATTATACTGAGACTTACAGTTGGTAACACATGTATCGCGTGTCTGCTCACCATAGTTGGTTACTCGATCAATGCGACGATCATCATATTCGACCGTGTAAGAGAGAATATAGGTGTTATGAAGCCTAAGAAGGCCACATACAAGGATATAGTCAACCTGAGTATCAACCAGACCTTCAGCAGAACAATATATACATCACTCACAACATTTGTGACAATATTCGTTTTGTATATCATGGGTGTAGCTTCTATCAAGGAGTTCGCTCTCACACTTATGGCTGGTGTAGTTATCGGTGCTTACTCTTCAGTATGTATCACAGGACCACTCTGGTACTACATGAAGACAAAGCTTGGTAAGACAGAAAAAGATGCTTAATAGAATAAAGTTATCGGACGGATGTCAGATGACAGATTATAACAGGCTTCCATGGCAGAGATGCTGTGGAAGCCTGTTGTATTATTGGGAGATGGAAGAGATATGAATTGTAAAGCAGTGGTGTTTGATATGGATGGAGTCATCCTCGATTCAGAACAATTGGTTGTCAAGAGCTGGCAGAAGACAGCGGACAAATATGGCATAGAGGACATAGAGAGCTTCTGTATGGCTGCCCTTGGACTCAACCGTGAGGCGGCGAAGAAGCTGTTCGTGCAGATGTACAAAGGAAGATGTGGTGAAGGACAGGATACATTGGATGAGGAGAGATATGAGAGCCTCAAGGGTGAGATGGCGGCGGAATTCCACCGGGCAGCGGCAGAGGGAGAGCTTGTGCTGAAGCCGGGAGTTACGGATATGCTGAAGATGCTCAGGGATAATTGCATACCATGTGCCCTTGCCACATCCACCAGAAAAGAGGTAGTCACCATGGAGCTCATCAACCTCGGGGTGATAGATTACTTCGACAAGCTTGTATGTGGAGACATGGTAGATCGGAGCAAACCCGCACCGGATATATTCCTGAAGGCCTGTGAAGAGCTTGGAGTTGAGTCGGAGAGTGCATGGGCGGTGGAGGACTCATACAACGGAGTCAGAGCAGCATATGCGGCAGGGATGAAGATTGCCATGATCCCGGACCTCGTGCAGCCGGATGATGAGATGAGGGATAAGGCAGATTTTATATTTAAGAATATGAATGAGTTTCAAGAGTATATTCTTGAGTCCATCAGAGCATGACAGATGGATCCGACGAACAAAAAAAGAACTCCTGATTCAGAGAGAGCAAAATCTCTGTAACAGGAGTTCTTTTAGTTAGTTTTTAGGGGTTTAAGGGGACTGGTGAGGTCCCATATATAATATGTAAGTCCCGGCAAAGGACTGACATATTTTGATCTAATGGGTCAGTTAGATCAATGACTCGTAGAGCTTGGTGATATCCTCCACGCTAGTCTCCTTTGGATTGCCCGGACGACATGCGTCATCGTAGGCTGACTGTGCCAGGAATGGAATATCCTCTGGCTTTACAATGTCTTTAAGGTCTGTAGGAATGCCTACATCGATGGATAACTGGCGTACTGCGTCAACTGCAGCTTTTCTGTATTCTTCCTGGGTCATGTCGTCTACGCCCTTGACGCCCATGGCTCTTGCTATCTCACGATACTTTTCTCCTGTTGCTTCTGCATTGTATTCCATTACAGTAGGCAGGATAATCGCGTTGGCAACACCGTGAGGTGTGTCATACAGAGCTCCCAGTGGATGAGCCATGGAATGAACGATTCCAAGACCTACATTTGAGAAGCCCATGCCTGCGACATACTGGCCAAGAGCCATATCTGCACGGCCCTCAGGTGTATTGGCAACAGCCCCTCTGAGCGAACGGCTGATGATCTCGATTGCCTTGAGGTGGAACATGTCTGACAGCTCCCATGCGGCTGCGGTGATGTAACCCTCGATTGCGTGTGTCAGTGCATCCATACCTGTGGCTGCTGTGAGTCCCTTTGGCATGGAGCTCATCATCTCAGGATCGACAAATGCCACAACAGGAATGTCCTTAGGATCAACACATACCATCTTGCGGTTCTTCTCAACATCTGTGATGACGTAGTTGATAGTTACCTCTGCTGCGGTTCCGGCTGTAGTTGGAACTGCAAATATAGGAACTGATTTATTCTTTGTAGGTGCAACACCCTCCAGACTTCTGATGTCTGCAAAATCAGGGTTGGCAATAACTATGCCGATACCCTTGGCAGTGTCCATGGATGATCCGCCGCCTATGGCGATGATGTAATCTGCCTCAGCAGCCTTAAATGCGGCCACACCCTGCTGCACGTTCTCTATAGTAGGGTTTGGCTTGATGTTGGAATAGATCTCGTATGCAAGTCCTGCACCGTCCAGAACATCGGTGACCTTCTTGGTCACACCGAACTTGATCAGATCAGGATCTGAGCACACAAGAGCCTTGGCGAAGCCTCTGCCGACTGCCTCTGTGGCGATCTCAGCGATGGCACCCGCTCCGTGGTAAGAGGTTTCATTGAGTACGAATCTGTTTGCCATAAAAATATCTCCTCCTTTGCACTGCGCATTTGTGATAGAACTTCCAGATACTGCCATCAAAATGCACAAAAGATATATTCAAAATGTATATTTATTATAACATTTGTACAATAAAAAGCAAATAGACATAACAGGTGAAATGTCAACATTTACAGGCAAAATGGTGGCATTTACACTGGTAATACCATAATGCGTCTGCTAAAATATGTGGATGGATACAGCAGGGATGCGGATATGTCCCAGGGATAAAATGATACGGAGAACAGAAGATGACATTGACACCGGAGCAGAAGGATATAATAGATAAATATGTGAAGAAGCCAGAGTGGAGAGTGGCGGGCAAAAGAGCGGACTTTAATGCCATAGGCGAGAGGTTCGGTGTGAGTCCTGTTGTGGCGAGGGTTATCACGAACAGAGGAGTCACCGGGGAGAAAGCCATAGCTATGTACCTTGATGGCGGCTGGGATTCCATGCACGATCCGGCACTGATGAAGGATATGGTGGAAGCCGGTGAGATAATAAAGGAAAAGCTCAGCGATAACAGGAGGATAAGGATAATCTCGGACTACGACGTGGACGGAGTTACCTCCAATTATATATTGCTTCTCGGTCTTCGGAGAACATGGGCGGCGCTGCACGGAAGCTGCGCTGATGACTGCACCGTGGTGGATTACGACATTCCACATCGAGTGCATGATGGATACGGAATAAATAAAAGACTTATAGATGCCGCCATAGCGGATGGTGTTGATACTATCATAACCTGCGACAATGGAATAGCGGCGATAGAACAGGTGAGATATGCGAAGGAGCGCGGGCTTACGGTCATCGTCACGGATCACCATCAGATCCCATTTGAGGAGAGTGATGGCGGCGAGCGGATATATATGCTGCCCCAGGCGGATGCGGTCATAGACAATCAGAGGCAGGACTGTGAATATCCATTCAAGGGGCTGTGTGGGGCCGGCGTTGCGTTCAAGCTCATCCAGTACATGTACAGGATATGCGGGATAGCCGAGAGCGAGGTAAATGAATTCATGGAGATCCTGGGGCTGGCTACCAACTGTGACATGATGGATCTGGTGGATGAGAACAGACTCTATGTAAAATATGCCCTTGAAAGTCTGAAGGACAGCCGCAATCCGGGTCTGAATGCCCTCATGATGCTCAGCGGCAGAAATGAGAAGAAGATATCAACGTATGATCTGGGATTTCTGATAGGGCCGTGCATCAATGCGGCGGGAAGACTGGGGGATGCGAAACAGAGCCTTGAGTTCTTGCTTGAGAGAGATCCAAATGTCGCCGAGGCAAGGGCTAGGGAACTGCTGGCTGTCAACAATGAGAGAAAGAGCATGACGGAGGCCGGAGCCCGGCATATCACAGATATGCTTGAGACAGCCACTGTGAACGGAGAGTTCGGACAGGCGGCTACCCTTGCGGACAAGGTACTTGTGGTGTATATACCGGCTGTACATGAGAGCGTTGTGGGAATAATCGCCAGCAGGCTCAAGGAGGCATACACAAGACCTGTGATGGTGTTCACGGACGCAGAGACGCCGGGGATACTGAAAGGATCGGGAAGATCCATAGACAGCTACAACATGTTCGAGGAGCTGAACCGGTTCCGGGAGATGTTCACTGCATTTGGCGGACATGCCATGGCGGCGGGCTTTTCCATAGAGAAGGAGAGGCTTGACGAGCTGAGGCGGAAGCTCAATGAAGCGGCGGTGCTGACGGATGAAGATATAACACCTAAGCTGATGATAGATGTGGCCATGCCGCTGGCGTACAACAGCATAGAGCTGACGGAACAGATCGAGAGGCTTGAGCCATACGGAAAGGGCAACAGGAAACCGCTGTTTGCACAGGCGGCAGTACCGGTGCGAAGGGCGCAGATACTTGGAAGAAACAAAAATCTTCTGAAGCTCCAGCTTGATACCGGGTACGGAAGGTGCGTGGATGCCATAGATTTTGATCCGGATACATTTGTGAATAACATAAAACAGTGGTTTGGAGAGGATGAATGTGTTAAAATGTTAAATGGTCAGCCGAACGCCGTAGTGATAGATGTCGCATACTATCCGACCATCAATGAATATATGGGAAGACGTTCGCTCCAGATGAAGATGGAGGCCTATAACAAGGGAATATAAGCTGACTTTGATGAGAATACTATTAAGTGCATTTGTAATATATATCATACAGGAGGACGTAAGATGAGTGAGGTAGAAAAGTATATCAAGAGTATTCCTGATTTTCCACAGCCGGGAATCATATTCAGGGATGTGACAAGTGTAACTGAGGATCCTGAGGGCATGAAGCTGGCCATCGATGAGATGGATAAGCTGCTGGAGGGAGTAGATTACGATGTCATCGCCGGAGCAGAGTCCAGAGGATTTATATTTGGAGCACCGCTGGCATACAAGAACGGCAAGGGACTTGTTCTCGTGAGAAAGAAGGGCAAGCTTCCGAGAGAGACCGTGGAGATGTCTTACGATCTTGAGTATGGACAGGCTACTATAGAGATACATAAGGATTCCATCAAGCCGGGTGAGAAGGTCGTGCTGGTGGATGATCTTATTGCAACAGGTGGAACCATAGAGGCTGCGGCTAAGCTTATAGAGAGCCTTGGCGGAATAGTAGTCAAGATGGTATTCCTCATAGAGCTGACAGACCTGAAGGGAAGAGAGAGACTTTCCAAATATGACGTGGCTTCAGTAGTACAGTTTGAGGGAGAATGATCAGGGCAGAATAAAACAGGAAGTGTGGTGAGCATATGGGAGAGACATTGGATAAGACACAGGACAATATAATAGCTCAGGAGACAAAGAGGGCTGCGGAAGCAGGTGTTATCACCTCGGAGCAGGCCACGAAGGATGGAATAGCAGCCATCGAGAAGGCTCTTGCGTCTGGCAAGAATGTTCCTCAGAATGAACTTATAAAGCTGGAGGAGCAGGCGAATAAGCAGATGAAGGCGAAGAGAGAGATAGATCTGTCTACACCGGCAGATTTTACACCGCCGGAGGAATTGTATAAGGAGCTTATCTCAAGGATACTCACATATCACCCATCTGCCGACATCACTATGATAGAGAAGGCATATAAGGTGGCGGACGCTGCCCACAAGGGACAGCTCAGAAAGTCCGGGGAGCCTTATATCATGCACCCTCTGAATGTGGCCATAATCCTGGCAGAGCTCGAGCTTGACAAGGAGACGATAGTGGCTGGAATACTTCACGATGTCGTTGAGGATACAGTCATGACATCTGAGGAGATAGCAGCGGAGTTCTCCGAGGAGGTTGCTTTCCTTGTGGATGGAGTTACGAAGCTGACACAGCTCAAGATGACCACGGACAAGATAGAGGTTCAGGCGGAGAATCTGCGTAAGATGTTCCTCTCCATGGCGAAGGATATCAGAGTCATACTGATAAAGCTGGCGGACAGACTCCACAATCTGAGAACCCTCCAGTATCAGTCACCGGAGAAGCAGATAGAGAAGGCCAGAGAGACCATGGATATATATGCGCCTATCGCACACAGACTTGGTATCAGCAAGATCAAGGTCGAGCTGGATGACCTGTCCATGATGTACCTCATGCCGGATGTGTACAAGGATCTCAAGGCGCAGATAGATGAGAAGCTTACCGAGAGGGATGCTTATATCAAGAGGGTCGTTGCCGATGTCAAGAAGCATATTGATAATGCCGGACTTGAGGCTGAGATAGACGGAAGAGTAAAGCATTTCTTCAGTATATATAAGAAGATGAAGAACCAGAACAAGACTCTGGATCAGATATACGATATATTTGCGGTACGTATCAAGGTGAATACGGTCAGGGACTGTTACTCAGCACTGGGTATCATTCATGAGATGTACAAGCCTATTCCGGGAAGATTCAAGGACTACATAGCTATGCCTAAGTCCAACATGTACCAGTCCCTTCACACCACACTGATCGGACCTGAGGGACAGCCATTTGAGATACAGATAAGAACCTACGAGATGCACAGAACGGCTGAGTATGGTATCGCTGCGCACTGGAAGTACAAGGAGAACATAACCGGTACGGTCATGCAGAAGGAGGAGGAAAAGCTCTCCTGGCTCCGTCAGATCCTTGAGTGGCAGAGGGATACCGATGACAACAAGGAGTTCATGAGCTTTGTCAAGACTGACCTTGATCTCTTTGCTGAACAGGTATACTGCTTTACTCCTGCCGGAGATGTTAAGAACCTTCCTAGCGGATCCACACCTATAGATTTTGCCTATGCCATTCACACGGCGGTGGGTAACAAAATGGTCGGTGCAAGGATCAACGGACGACAGGTTCCTATAGATACCAAGCTTAACAACGGAGATCGTGTGGAGATCATAACCTCACAGAACTCCACAGGACCAAGCCGTGACTGGCTGAATATAGTCAAGAGTACACAGGCGAGGACAAAGATCAACCAGTGGTTTAAGCATCAGCTCAAGGATGAGAATATCAGCCGCGGAAGAGAGCTCATACTGAACTACTGCAAATCAAAGGGAATAGACTACTCCATGTACTCAAAGCCTGAGTATCAGGAGAAGATATACAAGAAGTACAATTTCCAGGATTGGGATTCCATAGTTGCCGCCGTTGGACATGGCGGAATCAAGGAAGGTCAGATAGTAAACCGTCTGATTGATGAGTACAACAAGGAGCACAAGCCACAGACTGCCACGAACGCTGAGGTTCTGGACGAGTATTCGGTGAAGAAGAACCATGGCAACCATACCGGCAAGGGTGGAATAATCGTAAACGGCATAGATGACGTTGCCGTGAGATTCTCCAAGTGCTGTTCACCTGTTCCGGGGGATGAGATCATAGGATTTATCACCAGAGGACGAGGTGTGTCCATACACCGTACCGACTGTGTAAATGTGTTGTGCATGAGCGAGGCGGACAGAGCCAGAGTCATCGAGGCCGAGTGGAAGGATGACGCTGTTGCATCGAACACATACATGACCGAGATAAATATATATGCAGATGACAGAAACGGCATATTATTTGACATAACCAAGATCCTCAGCGAGGCAAATATAAACGTAAACAGTATCAACAGCCGTACAAGCAAGCAGGGCAAGGCTACGATCACGATCTCATTTGCGATCAAGTCGAAGGAACAGTTGAATACGATAATTGCCAAGATAAGGAATGTTGATAATATAATTGATATAGAGAGAACTACGGGCTGATGGCCGGAAAGGTTTATATGGCGGAATTAAAAGTTATCAGAAGTGAGCTGGGAGGATTCCAGACGAATTGTTATATAGTGGCAAATGAGCAGACCGGGGAGGCGATAGTCATTGATCCTTCATGGAATGCGAATTATATATACAACACACTGAAGAAGAATGAGTATACCTGCGTTGGCATTTATCTCACTCACGGTCATGTGGATCACATGGCGGCGATGGGAGATCTGAAGAAGCTCACAGGCGCGGATACATATGCTTCGGAGGACGAGAAGGAAGTTCTCGGCAACAGCAGGGTGAACCTGTCGGCGATGATGACCAGTGTATTTGAAAAGGTGATAGAGACTGAGACGGATCACTATCTGAGCGACGGCAGTGTGAAGAAGTTGCTTGGCACTGAGATGAGATGCATCAGTGTGTCGGGACATACCAGAGGCGGAATGTGCTATTACTTCGAGTCAGAGAATATACTGTTCTCAGGGGATACGCTGTTCAAATACAGTGTGGGAAGATCGGATTTTCCTACAGGTGATGAGCATGCGCTGCTCGAGAACATAAGAGAGAAGCTGTTTGTGCTTCCTGATGATACCGTGGTGTACCCTGGACACGGGGAGACAACACTTATAAGAAAAGAGAAGAAGATGAATCCGTTCTTCTGATGGGCGGATCATGGTGGAAATATGATATTACTGATACAGAATATAGAAGATTACAACAATGATCTCCGGGTGAGTCTCCAGGCCTTCTACGGCGGTGAAAGAATAGTGGTCCCGGAGATATTTGACAAAAAGCCGGAGCTTAAGGCGGAGATAGACAAGGAGCTTGTGGCGGATATAGATGACAATAGAATAAATATAGAGCTGTATTCTGTAGCAGACGGAGGAGAGCGGACTTTGGCGTGCAGCACACAGATCCCTGTGGATGGCGACTGCCGGGATAAGAGTGCCGTGAGGAATCCGTTAAAGCTGGCGATATACAATATGCTTTCGGAGTATACAGACCGCAGACTTCCGTGGGGCTCCCTGACGGGTATCAGACCTACGAAGATAGCTGTGTCTTATATGGAAGCCGGGATGACCTCAGAGGATATAATAGGAAATTACCAGGAGATATATGGAACCTCCCGTGAGAAAGCCGAGCTGGCAGTGGCGGTGGCTGACAGGGAGAAGAAAATCATAGACTCTGTGGCGGAGGAGGACGAATACTGTCTGTATATAGGCATACCGTTCTGTCCGACAAGATGTTTGTACTGTTCATTTACCTCATATCCGATCGCGGTATATAAGAATAAGGTGGATGCATATCTGGACGCAGTCGAGAAAGAGATGGCATACGTTGCGGAGGCATATTCCGGAAAACGGCTCATATCAATATATGTGGGAGGCGGAACGCCGTCATCCATATCTGCGGAGCATATGGACAGACTCTGCAGCATGATAGAGAAGTCATTTGACCTGTCACAGGTGAGGGAGTTCACCATAGAAGCGGGCAGACCGGACAGTACCACATTTGACAAGCTTGAGGTCATGAAGCGCCACGGAGTGACGCGTATAAGCATAAATCCACAGACCATGAACGAGGAGACATTAAGGACCATAGGCAGGGCACATACGCCGGAGCAGACGGTCATAGCCATGGAGAATGCCCGGAGAGCGGGCTTTGACAACATCAACATGGATCTGATAGTGGGACTTCCGGGAGAGGACACGGACAGTGTGGAGAACACGCTGAGACAGGTGAAGGAGCTTTCCCCTGAAAGTCTGACGGTTCACACCCTTGCCATCAAGAGGGCGGCGAATCTGAACATAGAGATGGACAAATACCGTGACACCCTGAAGTCGGATATAGACAGCCAGCTCGGTGCTGTTACGAGGGCGGCGGCTGAGATGGGGCTTGATCCATACTATCTGTACAGACAGAAGAACATGACCGGCAATCTGGAGAACGTGGGTTACTCGAAGCCGGGGCTTGAGTGCCTGTACAATATACTCATCATGGAGGAGAGGACTGACATCATCGGTCTCGGTGCCGGAAGTTCATCGAAGCTTGTGGTGAGACCAGGACATGACGGAGTGACAGAGGGGACACGTATAGACAGAATAGAGAATTGTAAGAGTGTAGACGATTATATAGCTCGAATAGATGAGATGATCGAGCGTAAGAAAGCGGGATTTATATGGGATTAGCATTGGAGAAGGATGCAGAAGAATGCTATTCAGTTGATATGAATGATGCGGTGCGCCATGGAATGTGTGTGAGTGTACTGGCATCTGAGCTGGCGAGGGAGCTGGGCTGTGATGAGGAATTCATACACAAGGTTGCTGTGGCGGGAATGCTGCACGATGTGGGCAAGCTGCAGGTGAGTCCTTACATATATGGACGGCGGCAGGGTGCGATGAAGATCGAGGAGATGAGATACGTCAGGCTGCATGCCAAGCTTGGCGCGGAGATACTTAAGCGTGAGGGCTACGATCAGGACATAGTGGATATGGTGCACTATCACCATGAGAACTATGACGGCTCGGGATATCCGTACAGGATGCGGGGCGAGGAGATACCACTCGGCGCAAGACTTATCAGAGTGTGCGATGTGTTCAGTGCACTGGTCAGCGACAGACCATACAGGAAGGCATTTGACGCGGATACGGCATTTGGAATGGTGATAGATGAGGTGAGACACTTCGACATGAGGGCGTTCCTGGCGTTCCAGCGGCTGATCAACACCACAGACATCATGAGCAGGGTGGATCAGGTGCTTCACGGCGATATTCCAGGTCTTGACGAAAAATGAAAAAAGTGTATAGTGACATAAGGAAAGTTTTTAATTTTAGGAGGATAGCGTAAGATGGCAGAATCTATGCAGGGGCTTAAGAGAAGCCACAGATGTACAGAGGTTAGCAGTGCCAACATAGGTGAGAAGGTCACCGTGATGGGCTGGGTTCAGAAGAGCAGAAATAAAGGTGGAATAATCTTCGTAGATCTTCGAGACAGAAGTGGAATATTACAGGTTATATTTGAAGAGTCACAGTGTGGCGCAGAGTGCTTCGAGAAGGCAGGAAAGCTTCGTTCAGAGTTCGTTGCAGCCATCGAGGGAACAGTGTGCAAGCGTGCGGGTGCAGTGAATGAGAACCTTGCAACAGGAGACATCGAGGTCGTTGCAAGCAGCCTCCGTATACTGTCAGAGTCAGAGACACCTCCATTCCCTATAGAGGAGAACAGCAAGACCAAGGAGGAGATAAGGCTCAAGTACAGATATCTCGACCTCAGACGTCCTGACCTCCAGAGAAATCTTATCATGAAGAGTAAGGTAGCCACCATCGCCAGACAGTTCATGGCAGATGAGGGATTCCTTGAGATAGAGACACCTATGCTGACCAAGTCAACACCAGAGGGAGCGAGAGATTACCTTGTGCCAAGCCGTGTACACCCTGGTACATTCTACGCTCTGCCACAGTCACCACAGCTCTTCAAGCAGCTTCTTATGTGCTCTGGTTACGACAGATATTTCCAGATCGCAAGATGCTTCCGTGACGAGGATCTCCGTGCAGACAGACAGCCGGAGTTCACCCAGATGGATATGGAGCTCTCATTTGTTGACGTTGACGATGTAATCGATGTAAATGAGCGTCTTCTTGCAAAGCTCTTCAAGGAGATACTTGATCTCGACATCCAGCTTCCAATTCAGAGAATGACATGGCAGGAGGCAATGGACAGATTTGGTTCAGATAAGCCTGACCTCAGATTTGGACTCGAGCTCAAGGATGTCAGCGATGTTGTCAAGGACTGTGAGTTCGGAGTATTCACAGGTGCCCTTGCAAATGGCGGAACAGTCCGCGGTATCAATGCCGAGGGACAGGGAAGCATGCCTAGAAAGAAGATAGATGCCCTTATCGAGTATGCAAAGACATACGGCGCAAAGGGACTTGCATATATAGTTATCAACGAGGATGGAAGCTACAAGTCATCATTTGCCAAGTTCATGACAGAGGAGCAGATGAACGCCCTTGTGGCAGCCATGGATGGAAAGCCTGGCGACCTGCTTCTGTTCGCAGCGGACAAGACAAAGATCGTATGGACAGTCCTCGGCGCACTGAGATGCCATCTGGCAGAGCTCATGGGACTTGTGGACAAGAATGTATACAGATTCGTGTGGATCACAGAGTTCCCACTTCTTGAGTGGTCAGACGAGGAGAACAGATTCACAGCTATGCACCATCCATTTACCATGCCTATGGAGGAGGATCTTCAGTACATCGATTCTGATCCGGGCAGGGTTCGTGCAAAGGCTTATGATATAGTATTAAACGGAAATGAGATCGGTGGAGGTTCAGTCAGAATCCATCAGGATGACATTCAGGAGAAGATGTTCGAGTGCCTTGGCTTTACAAAGGCTCAGGCTCACGAGAGATTCGGATTCCTTCTGGATGCGTTCAAGTACGGAGTACCACCTCACGCAGGACTTGCCTATGGTCTTGACCGTCTGGTCATGCTCATGGCAAAGCAGGATTCTATCCGTGACGTAATCGCATTCCCTAAGGTAAAGGATGCATCATGTCTCATGACAAATGCGCCTGACTATGTAGACGACAAACAGCTCGCTGAGCTTGGAATCGAGGTCACACCAGAGGCTGAGGTCGAGATCGAGGCTGAGAAGAGCGCACCTGCAGACGCAGAGTAGAATGACAGAATAATATACAGAAGGACGAGCTTCTGATACGGAGGCGGGATATCAAACAGGATATCCCGCCTCTTTTTTGCGTTTACAGACATAAAGAGCAAATGGGGTACATATACTATACCAAAGTGTGTTAAGTGGCTTAAAATGACAGCCAGACACCTTAAAAAGCAAATGGCGGAGGTGATACATGTGGAAAATGAAAAAGAGTTTCTAAGAGGGAGAATGTGGGGCAGACTTACCTTCCTGCTGGTGGTTGCACTGGAGCTCATGATATTCTGCGTTGGATGTGCAAGGTTTGAGGTGTCGGACAGTGGTGAGCCGCTGCTCTATGACGTGTGCGATGAGACCATGCTGCCGGATGAACTGGTTACCATCATAGACAAAAAGAAGGAAAACCCATTTAATCTCGTATATTCAAACAGCACATATACATATATAGTCATCGCTGCGGGCATGCAGGAGAGGGATGACGTTGGGGTGACTCTGGAGGAGATGTACAAGGACGACAATGCCATTTACATCAAGGGAGTTTTAAGGCAGGTGGCGACTCCGACGGATGGCGTGAAGGGGGACAATGTATCATTTCCTTATATGGTGGTCAGGATAGTGAAGATGGATCTTCCGGTTGTATTCAAGTAGAACGGTATATCATAAAAAATAAGGTGGGGAAAATATGGAGCTTACTAAGAACAGGATCACAACGACGAATCTTAAGGCGGCAAAATATGTTGAGTTTACCGTGGATGATGATTTCAATGTCCCTGATGTGAAGGGGGATATAGACAGACAGATAGCCAGCAAAGGACAGGTGACGATAGAAAACATAGACGTCATGGAGGGCAAGGCGCGCATCACAGGAACTGTGAGCTACGCCATCCTATACCAGACGGACCGGGAGGGGGATTCATTTGAGAGCCATGACGGAGAACTGCCATTTGAGGAGACGATAAATGCGGATGAACTGTCGCTGGGAGATAAGGTTTCCGTACAGGGTGTGCTGGAGGATCTGTACGTGACCGTGATAAATTCCAGAAAATACGAGGTGAGAGGGCTTGTGGGCGTGAAGCTCTGGGCGTGCCAGCAGATCACCGCAGAGGGCGCCGTGGGCATAGCAAACGGCTCTGGTATAGAGTGCATGACGGAGAAGGTAAGCTTTACAAATCTTGCGGCGTCTTCCAGAGACATAATGAAGATAAAGGAGGACATAGAGATCCCGGCAAATAAGCCGAATATCGGACGTGTGCTGTGGGATCAGGTGAACTTCTCGGAGATAGAGAGCCGTGCCACGGACGTGGGGGTACATATAAGCGGCAAGATGGACATATTTGCCATATACAAGCCGGATGACGAGGTGGCTCCGGTGCAGTATGTCAGCGCCACGAGGGAGTTCCAGGACACTGTGAACTGCGATGGAATAGACGAGGATATGATACTGGACGATATGATAACCGCATCCCGCGGTTCAGTGTCCGTGCGTGCAAATGACGGCGGTGAGGACAGGATACTCCAGGTGGAGAGCAGCCTCAATGTGGACATCAAGGTGTACGAGGACGTGGAGGCAGACCTTCTCAAGGATATGTTCTCATATTCTGCGCAGGTCGATCCCGTCAGGAGCAGATTCAGCTACGAGAACCTTCTCATGAGAAACAATGCAAAGACGAGGGTCGTGAAGAAGGAGAGGCTCAAGAGCAGCCAGCCGTCCATTCTCCAGATCGTAAATGTGACGGGCAGTGTGGATATAGACGATGTCAGGCCGGCGGATGACGCCGTGGTTGTCGAGGGTGCTGTGAAGGCGGCAGTTCTTTATGTGTCATCGGATGACAGCAGACCTCTGTGTCAGATGGAGGTGGTAGCTCCATTTTCATACAGGGTGGAGACTGTTCCGCTCAGAACTCAGGATTCCATCAGGATTACCCCTGCACTCAATCAGATCACGGCGGCGCTGCCGGGCAATGACGAGGTGGAGATAAAAGCCATAGTGGATATGGGAATGACCATATTTACCCGGAAAGAGATAGAGCTTATCGATGACATGACGGTGGCTCCGGTCGATATGAAGAAGAAAGCGGTGGCGCCAGGTATAGTGGGCTATGTTGTGCGTGACGGTGACAGCATATGGTCGATCGCAAAACAGTATTATTCCAGTCTTGATTCCATAAGAAAGCTCAACAGCCTTGAGGGGGATGACGTGAAAGCCGGTGACAGGTTGATAGTGGTCAAATGTGCGGGAAAGAATTAGCTGTTGCCCTTCCAGTGTATATCGTATTTCCCCGGTGATCTGGGATCCTGGTCGGTGACAGCGGCTTCTCTGTAATATTCTTCGTATGGAACAGGGTTGTTGGTGATTCCAAGAATGTAATCGGATGACACGTTATATAACTCGGTGAGATATATAAGGTGATGGATTGGCAGCGCGCTTGCGCCCCTTTCATAACGTGCGTACATGGTTTGTGAGGTGTTCAGATAGCGGGCAACATATTGTTGTGTAAAGTCATGATCTTCCCGCAGTCCACGGATTCTTTCTATATACTTTTTATCCTTGCTAAATTCCATATACTGCATTCGATCACCCGCAAAAATGATAACATACGGGTTTGTGACCCTTTTAATTTTAGTAAATATGTTTACTAAACGAGATGGTAACAAAAAAGTGCAATCATAGCCGACAGCTATAATTGCACTTAAGTTTGTGTATTTCCATTAATCAGGCTTCTTTTGCCTGTTCATTGGCCTCTTTGTCGTCCTTCTCAGGGAGAAGTCTCTTGAACAGTGGAACGAGCTGTGCGGCGATGACAGCCTTAACGAGGTCGAGTGGAATGAATGCCACGAAACCTGATAAGAATGCAACCTTCCATGTGAGGTTACCGTTGAACTTCCACCAGATCATTCCCACGATATCAATGATCACGACACCTATGATCGCAACGATGGTATACTTAAGTCTCTTGTACTTTTTGCCTTTGATGAGACCGACTACGATTGATGCAATGATGAATGAGAAGGTGTATCCACCGAATACTCCGAACAGATATCCAAGGCCTGCGCCTCCGCCGATGAATACAGGAACGCCGATGGCACCCATGATCATCCAAAGTGCTATTATGATCGTTGAGTCTCTGAGCTCAAATACGAGAGCTATCAGAATTATCATAAAGTTGAGTAATGTGATGTGTGCTGCGTTAGGGAGCGGTGTTGGAATGCTCAGGTAAGCGGATGCACACAGAATTGCAGTGAACATGGCCATCATGACCAGCTCTACAGTGGTAAATGCTTTTTTCATTTGTAATAATCCTCCAATGATTGTAATGCCTGTGTACAGCTTATTCACAACAAATCCAGGTAGTTTCGACGGGCTGATGACGAATACTGCCTGGATTTGTTAACCTATACACAAGGGCTATGGTTGACATTATATATACACATGAGAGGAATGTCAACCATAAATTTTGAATACAGGTTAACATTTGCAAAACACACGTTATTGTGTAAAATACTTAATATAGAATTCGAACGATATACAGAGTGTATACACAGGAGGCGGGATATGATAAAGGTCGGAATCACGGAGATCGATATTGGATACGAGGATAAGGAGTATGCCAGGGAGCACTGTCTTGAGGTCATGCAGGAGGCATATGAGAATGGCGTTGAGCTCTTGGTGTTTCCTGAGATGACGCTGACGGGATTTACCATGATGCCCGCTCGCATGTGGGAGGCGTACAGGGATGGTGAGATACCGGAGAGCGTTTCGTTTTTCATGGAGAACAGCAGGAAATACGATATGGCCATGGCATTTGGTTATATAGAAGCTTTCATGGCTGATGGAAGCGGTGAGTTTGATGAGAGCAGAAGGAAGGTATTTGAAAATAAGCTGGCGATCGTCAGCGGTGATGAGGTGATCATGGATTACGCAAAGATACATCCTTTTTCGTTCAGCGGTGAGGACAGGGTGTACCGGGCAGGCAGCCGCATTTGTCAGGCGAATGTCAAGGATCTGAGGCTGGGCGGATACATATGCTATGATCTCAGATTCCCGGAGATATTTTCGGCGGCGAGGGATTCTTACGATGCCATACTTGTGATAGCCAACTGGCCTGAGGAGAGAGTTGCCCAGTGGGAAGCGCTGCTCAGGGCGAGGGCCATTGAGAATCAGGCATATGTGATAGGCGTGAACAGAGTGGGCATGGGTAAAAGGGAGAGATATGTCCCGAGCTCACATATATATGATGTCTACGGCAACGAGATGGCGGAGAGGGTGAGCGACAGACTGCTCGTTGCGGAGCTGGATCCTGCGGTCATAGCCGGTGCCAGAAAGACATTTCCGCAGGGCAGGGACAGGAAAAATGAATTTTACATGTCAATATTATAGAATTATTTGACTGGTGTATAAAACTGGTGTTCTCTTTGGTGCTTGTAATATTTTGTCAGATGGTTTACAATGGATAGAGGCAATGAGGAGGTAAAACTTATATGAATAAGGACGATTGCATTTTTTGTAAGATAGCCAACGGTGAGATTCCATCAGCGACAGTTTATGAGGATAGTATCTGCAGAGTAATACTTGATGTGAATCCTGCTAACAAGGGCCATGCGCTTATTATCCCGAAAGAACATTTTGACAATATATACAGCATGGATGCTGAGACAGCAGCCAAGATATTTACTATAGCTACAGAGGTGGCAAAGGCACAGAAGGCTGAGCTGAATCCGGACGGACTGAATATCCTTCAGAACAACGGCGAGGCAGCAGGCCAGACTGTATTCCACTTCCATATGCACCTTGTTCCAAGATACATCAAGGACAACGTGACTATGACCTGGATACCGGGTAAGGCTGATACAGAGGAGCTGTCAGCATTGTCTAAGGCTCTCAGAAAGAGAATCTAGACGACTGAAGATAGATATATAAGGTTTTGTGAGAAGAGCAGCACATGATGAACATAAGTCATGTGCTGTTTTTTCTGTTACGGTGTTACTGATAGAAAGAGCAGGCGGTAGGAAAGGACTGTATATGGAATATAATGAAGAAACTGAGGAAAGAGGGCTGAGGCGGCTGTCGTCAAATGCGCTCAAGCTGACAGCCTGTGTGTGTATGGCCGTAGATCACATAGGCATAGTATTCATGGATAACAACTACATAATGCGCGCTGTGGGGCGGCTGGCATTTCCTGTATTTGCATTTCTGCTTGTACAGGGGCTTCTGCGTACATCCGACGTGAGGAGGTATCTTCTGAGACTTGGAATATTTGCGGTGGTGTCAGAGATACCATTTGACCTGGCAATGCACGATACGATCTGGTATCCGGGGGCTCAGAACATATTCTTCACCCTGACAGCCGGACTGTTTGCCATATACGCCATGGATAGCCGGGGGCCAATCGGAAGATGGAAGGTCGAGATCGCACTGGCCGCAGCACTTCTGGCGGAGTTCCTGAGATTCGACTACGGCATGGCGGGAGTGGGAATCATAGTTATGTTCTATCTGATCGAGAAGGAGCGGAGTGGAGCGGATGCTTATACTCTGGCATATTTCAATAAGAAGCAGAACATTGAGATCGTGGTGCTCAGTTCGCTGGTATACATTCTCTGCCTGGGCATGAATCAGCTATACGCTCTGCTGGCGATGATACCTGTGAATATGTACAGCGGAGAGAGAGGAAGGATGAAGCTCAAGTATTTTTTCTACCTGTTTTATCCCCTGCATTTGCTGCTTATATGGTTTATATGGAAAATAATTCATTAAGCATCATTTCCCCCAAAAATATGTTGACTAATAACTCTCAATGATATAGAGTAATGATTGCATTTATAGATATTAGAAAAACGCTCTTATTCAGAATGGTGGAGTCAGAAGGGACGAAGAAGCCATGGCAACCCCGATGTCAGATTCGGAAGGTGCCGACCTGAGCGACGCAGATATGTAGGTGATACAAGATCTGTGCTCGAACAATGAGAGGCTTGACAGACACGATCAAACCGCTCATACGAAGCGGTTTTTCTTATGTACAAAAAGGAAAGGAAGTAGTATGGAAAGAAGATTATTTACATCGGAATCAGTAACAGAAGGACATCCTGACAAAATCTGTGACCAGATATCAGATGCAGTGCTTGACGCGCTGATGGAGCAGGATCCAATGAGCCGTGTGGCATGTGAGACATCCATCACGACAGGTCTTGTGCTTGTCATGGGAGAGATCACAACCAACGCTTATGTGGATATTCAGAAGATCGTTCGTGAGACGATCAGAGAGATCGGATACGACAGAGCAAAGTACGGATTTGACTGTGATACATGCGGCGTTATCACAGCCATAGACGAGCAGTCATCAGATATTGCCATGGGAGTTGACAAGGCGCTCGAGGCAAAGGAGCACCTCATGAGCGAGGATGATATCGAGGCGATCGGTGCCGGAGATCAGGGTATGATGTTCGGATTTGCAACAAATGAGACACCTGAGTACATGCCATATCCAATAGCACTTGCCCACAAGCTTGCAAGAAAGCTCACAGAGGTAAGAAAGAACGGAACACTCCCATACTTAAGACCGGACGGTAAGACACAGGTAACAGTTGAGTACGATGAGAATGACAAGCCTGTAAGACTTGATGCAGTCGTTCTCTCAACACAGCATGGAGAGGAAGTCAGCCAGGAGCAGATCCACGCTGACGTTAAGAAGTATATATTCGACGAGGTTCTTCCACAGGAGCTCATCGATGAGAATACCAAGTTCTTCATCAATCCAACAGGAAGATTCGTAATAGGTGGACCAAATGGAGACAGTGGTCTCACAGGACGTAAGATCATCGTTGACACATACGGCGGATATGCCCGTCACGGCGGCGGAGCCTTCTCAGGCAAGGATTGTACCAAGGTAGACCGTTCAGCGGCTTATGCGGCCCGCTACGTGGCTAAAAACATAGTTGCAGCAGGTCTGGCTGACAAGTGTGAGATACAGCTCTCATACGCTATCGGTGTTGCAAGACCTACATCCATCATGGTAGACACATTTGGCACAGGAAAGCTTTCAGATGAGAAGCTTGTCGAGATCATTAGAGAGCACTTTGACTTAAGACCAGCAGGTATCATCAAGATGCTTGACCTCAGAAGACCTATCTACAAGCAGACAGCAGCTTACGGACACTTCGGAAGAACAGATCTTGATCTCCCATGGGAGAAGCTGGACAAGGTGGATGTGCTTAAAGCATACTTATAAGCAGATTAAAAAAATTCAGACAAATATAAAAGCACATGTATCAGATTGAAACTGATACATGTGCTTTTTGTATATCACGTTATTCCGTGAGTATTAATCTTTGTATTTCTTTGCGGATTCAAGTGCCGCATCTATCTCGTCGAGGGATGCCTGGATCTTGCTCTCCGTACTCTCCGTATCCTCTTTGACGTCAAATGCTGAATCTATAGGCTCGCTGTCATCGGCGACATCCTCAAATGCAGTGTCGTCATAGTCGTCAGTGTGGATGACATCGTCCTCATCAGGAGATACCTGATTGTCGTAATCGGAGTCTGCGTAACTCTCGTGGATAACCTCGTTGTCCCCAGGGAAGAGCGCCTTGTTGTTGATGGTGGGCACCTCGCTATTGTCGTGGTGAGGCATTCTGACGTGTTCAGCGGCTTTTGCGGAAGGCTCGGCAGCTTCTGATGTTTCATTTGCTGTGCTTTCCTTCTCCTCGTTGTCCTTCTTCAGCTTGTCTATCTGAGCCTCGTAATCAGCGATGAGACCCTTGAGTGAGACAGCAAGGATGATGATGACAACGACCAGTATCACAAGAACTATGATGGCTATGAGCATTATTACGAACTTGTGCTTGTCTATGAAGCTGGACAGCGAATCCGTCTCCTCGATGAGATCCGTTGCGTCAAGGAAAGTTCCTTCATTTGGATTGAAGAAATACCAGCCCTGGTGTCCGTCGTTTGTTGCTGCGTAGAGGAGAACGGTGTTGGAACTGCTTCCCTTCATATAAGCTCTGATGTCCGTGTCGTTCAGGTTGATCTTCACTGGAAGATATCCGGTTGGCACTGAGACTGAATTAGGCTTTGGAATGATGTTATAAGTGTTGTTGTTTGAGTGAACGCTTACAAGGGTATCTGCAGGTGCGGATGCGTTCTGATCTGCCTCTGTGAGTGTTCCTACCTCATCCTCAGTAACAACAGGCTTGGTCTCGCTGTCGATCAATGCAAGAGGTGTTGCAGGCTCGGCTTCTGAACCGGTATCGCTGACAGTAGATGAAGCTGCTTCGGTGGAAGCGGCGGCTGACTTGTCGCTGATGGTTACCGAGTTGTATGACGGTGTCATGTCTATCGACTCTTCTGTGTCGGAGATGACCTCAACTGCTGATGTCTCTATGCTGGCAGTTCCGCTTGCAATGGCGGTAAATGTAAATGTTGCTGTCATTGCATCTCCAGGCTTTACATTTGCCTGGGAGTAGCTTACGGTGCCCTCAGATTCCACGGTGCCGCCGCTCACAGCCTTGAGCAATGTGGAATCATATGTGATATTGTAGCTGTAGCTTGATAAAGCCTGATCGGCTGCGTTTATACTTACCTTGATCTCCACGGTATCGCCAACAACGACCGTGGTGGATGGAACCTCAACACTAAATGCGACTGTAGCGGCATAAGTGGTATGAAGCATGAAAAGCATCATAGTCAACACACATGCAACTTCTGTCATAAACGTTCTAAAGCTAAATCTTGTAGTCCTCATAATATTCATATACGGTTATCCACCGAGTCCTCCTTATCCTCTGTTAATTATTATGGTGTAAGTACGTGTAGCTTTACTCTGGGATTTACATACTATCTTAAATGTATTCTTTCCTGATTTCAGGGTTTTTGTTCCCTTTCCGCTCACTGTGGAGTAGCTGCTTACAGGTGAAGCGTTTATTTTCACACTTGATACAGATGAGCGCACATTTACCGTGTACTGTGTAGTGCTGTTTATTGCAAATGTAGGTGACAGCTTCTTGCCGCTTACAGAGAGTGTTTTCAGGTAGTTGTTCTGGTTGCCCGGATTAGCCGCAGGCATCTTCATTGCTGTGCTTGGCATATTCTTGTAAACAGGTATGGCAAATGTTATGGCCTTGTTGAGTGCTCCTGAAGACTTGTAGGCATCATATACCTTCCATGCCTCTGTTGTAGGGGCCTGTACATTTCCCATGTACTGATGCCAGTACAGGCAGTCTGTGTAGGTTACGTTGAACTTCTGAGTATACAGAGTGTTCTGACCCTTGTTGATGTAGGACTCTCCGATATACATCGCACCGCCGATTATTGATTTGGCAGGTGTTGTCCATGGCCTGTTGTACGATGTGCCCGATGAAGCCCATCTCAGACCGTTTGTTATAGCGTTGCCTGATGCACTCTCAAATGCACCGATATTGTAGAAGTTATATATGCCGGGATATGTGGCATTCTTACCGTTTGTTCCCGAGGTTATCGAGCCTCCGACCTCCTGCTTGATACGTGAAGCAATGTGGTAAGGGCTGACGCCGGATTTCTGTGCTGCGGTGATTATCATGGACGAATATGTGGTGGTCGAACCGGTTGGGTGCGCATTGTGCATAAACGAACCAGATAATATAGCCTCAACTCCTGACTTTGTCTGTGATGAGTCGTATGACAGCTTTTCAAATGCGAACATGGAGCTTGCGGATGACATATATGTTCTCGGATCGAGGTAATACTTTACAAGATCGTCCGAGGCTGCAAACCATGTTGAACCATCATATGATGAGTAGGAGTCTGTCTTGTAGTTGTATCCAACGGTCTGTGATCTCCAGCCGTAGTTAGGACTGGAAGATGTACAGTTTACAAGGTTGTTGACACGTCCCTGTACGTTGACCTCGTTCTTGACCACGTCGTTCCAGTTAAGGTTGGTGTGTACCGCCTTGAATATCCAGTTTGGGTGCTCCGCATGGAGCTTTCTGAGAAGCACCTTGTAGCTCTCAGGGAAGTTCTGGGCGGATAATTGCTTTTCAAATGCTGCATCCGATGTCTGGTTACCGTCAGGTTCCTTGTATGTTCCCATTGTGATGAGCGATGAGGAGATAAATCCTGTATACTTCTTGCTGCTGTATGTGAGGTTGACCTTGTACCATGACTTGTTGGATGTATCAGTCACGGAGAGTGCCTGTCCCTTCATGAGCATGATCGCGCTTCCGTTGTAGGTTATAGGTGTACCCGCTGCCGTATGGCGGAAGTATACATAGTCTTCATTCACGTAACCGCTCTTGGCTGCCTGAGCCGCTGTGGTAGGCTGCTGCGTAGTAGCCTTGGTCGTGGCCTTTGTTGTGGCTGAAGTGGAGTCGATCACGATGAACTTGGAATATACATAACCGGTGTAGCGCTTCTTCTTATATGTAAGCTTGACCTTGTACCATGTCTTGTTGGAAGTGCTTAGTACGGTCATCTTCTGACCCTTCCTGAGGAGTATGGCCGAGCCGTTATATTTTATAGGCGTGCCGTTTGGTGATTTGCGGAAATACACGTAGTCAGACGTGAGAGTTCCCGTGGTCGCGGCTTCTGCGTGATTGTTTCCCACATACAGTCCGGTCACCGCGATGCAGACGACCGCCCAAATAAGCATTACGATAGAAATAGTAGTCCGGGTTCGTTTAGTATTGATATCCATAGTAACCTCCATTTTTCATAAAACAAATCTATATATAAAATAGTATTTATGACAAAATTACATCAGTCTAAGTTTACCATAATTATTGCAAATGAGCACCATTTTTGTGAAAAAAGTTATAAAAAAGTAATAAAATTGCAATAAAAAAGCTTTTGCCGGTCAGACAAGTGCTGACCGGCAAAAGCTTTTCGCCTTATGTCGTATATATTAACCTACTTTGAGCTTGAATTTCTGGATCTCTTTGTCCGTCTCTACCTTCTCGATGAGAGCACCAAGTCCGCGAAGCTTTTCGTCGAACTTCTCGTAGCCTCTCTGGATATACTTGATATCACATACAGTAGAGAAGTCGTTGGCCACAAGTGCCGCAATTACAAGTGCTGCGCCTGCTCTTAGGTCAGGTGCTGCAACATTTGCACCGGTGAATGTCTCCACACCATCGAGAATAGCGGTGTTGCCCTCGACTCTGATGTGTGCGCCCATTCTTGAAAGCTCTGCGACATACTTGAATCTGTTCTCAAATATGCTCTCGGTGACGATGCTTGTTCCGTTGGATAGTGCAAGTGTAACCGCCATCTGTGGCTGCATATCTGTCGGGAATCCCGGATATGGCAGAGTCTTGATGTTGGTAGCCTTGAGTCTCTTGTTGCACATTACTCTCACTGAATCATCGTACTCGATGACAGTGGCACCTATATCTGTAAGCTTTGAGGTTATAGCCTCAAGATGCTTAGGAATTACGTTCTTGATGAGGACGTTGCCTCTGGTGGCTGCTGCTGCAACCATGAAGGTTCCTGCCTCGATCTGATCCGGAATGATGGAATATGTAGTTCCGTGAAGTGACTTTACGCCACGGATACGGATGACATCAGTTCCGGCACCCTTGATGTTAGCACCCATACTGTTGAGGAAATTGGCAACATCAACGATATGTGGCTCCTTGGCTGCGTTCTCTATGGTAGTCTTGCCGTTTGCCATTACGGCGGCCATCATGACATTGATGGTGGCACCTACTGAGATCACATCCATGTAAATGTGGCTTCCGATCAGCTCATCAGCCTCAACGGATATCATACCGTTTGCTATATCAACGTGGGCTCCAAGTGCTTCAAAACCTTTTATGTGCAGATCTATCGGACGGGCTCCGATGTCGCATCCGCCTGGAAGAGCGACCTGTGAATGGTTATATTTGCCAAGCAGTGCGCCGAGCAGATAGTAGGATGCTCTGATCTTTCTGATATATTCGTCGTCGACACAGAGATCGGTATTCGGATTGATGGTTCCACCACATATAGCAACCGTGTGCTCGTCTATGTAACGGACCCTTGCGCCGATACCCTGAATGGCCTGAAGAAGGACTCTTGTATCTCTGACGTTCGGTACGTTTTCTATTGTGACTTCCTGGTCGGTCATGACTGCAGCGGCAAGTATTCCAAGTGCGGCATTCTTAGCACCCGCAATGGTAACTTCGCCCTCCAGAGGACGACCTCCCTTGATAACATACTGTTCCATATTTCACCTCTTAGATAATTCTCGGATTATCGCAACTTTATAGATTATAGCACATAAAACTGAAAAGTAAACAGTTACTTGTCTGCTTCACAGTATATACATCTGTAAATTCGCTTTTCTCTGTCTGTGAGTTTGAATATATGGGTTATTCCCTGCTCTGTGGTCGTAATGCATCTTGGATTGGTACATTTCTTTATTCCAACCAGTCTCTCAGGCAGTTCGATCTTACGTTTTTCAACGAGCTTGCCGTCCTTGATGATGTTGACGGATATATCCGGGTCGATATACCCCAGAACATCAAGGTTTATGTCAATATCCTGATCTATCTTAAGAATGTCCTTTCTTCCCATCTTCTCGCTTTTAACATTCTTGATTATAGCAACGGAGCAATCCAGCTTATCAAGATGAAGATCGTTGTATATCTGCAGGGCTTTGCCTGCTGTTATATGGTCAAGTACAATACCATTCTGAATACTGTCAATATTCATGATCATTCCTCCTATGCCTTAAAATCCTTGTCGAGTCCGAGAAGGTCCATGATGAGTGCCATTCGGACATATTTGCCGTTGAGTGCTTGTCGGAAATAACATGCTCTCGGATCGTCATCCACCTCAACAGATATCTCATTTACACGAGGAAGCGGGTGAAGGATCGACAGGTCAGGCCTAGCGAGAGCCAGCTTTGACTTGTCAAGAATATAGGTATCTTTCAGTCTTATGTAGTCCGCCTCGTTGAAGAAACGTTCTTTCTGGACTCTTGTCATATAGAGAACGTCCAGAGATCCGATAGCATCCTCAAGAGAGGAAATCTCCTCATATGGTATATTATTCTTTTCGATGACTTCTGTTCTTATATAATCAGGTAATTTTAATTCATCCGGTGATATGAGAATAAATTTTATGCCTTTGTATCGTGACATGGCCTTTATAAGTGAATGAACCGTACGACCAAACATAAGATCTCCGCAGAAACCTATGGTCATATTGTTTAGTCTGCCCTTCTCTCTCTTTATTGTGAGAAGATCGGCCAATGTCTGCGTAGGGTGATTGTGACCGCCGTCACCAGCATTAATAATAGGAACATCTGATTTCATGGAAGCCAGCATCGGGGCACCCTCTTTATAATGTCTCATAGCTATAATATCGGCATAACAGCTGACGATCTTGACGGTATCGCCCACACTCTCACCCTTGGTAGATGATGATGAGCTTGCTGATGAGAAACCGAGCACGTTGCCGCCCAGTTCCATCATGGCAGCCTCGAAGCTAAGTCTTGTGCGTGTGCTTGGTTCAAAGAACAGAGTTGCAAGCTTTTTGCCCTTACAGACTTCGCTGTATTTCTCTTTATTGTCGATGATGTCCTGTGCCAGCACGAGAAGGTGGTCAACCTCCTCAACTGACAGGTCCATTGGGTCTATTAAATGTCTCATTTGACATGATCCTCCTTAGGTTATCAGAATGAATATTTTAAGAATTAAGAAGGGTATACATAACAGCCTTCTCAGCGTGACGTCTGTTCTCAGCCTCATCCAAAATGTGGTTGAGGTTCTTGTCGATAACGCCCTGTGAGATCTCAAATCCCTGGTGCATAGGCATGTCGTGGAATACTATAGCCTTGCTGCCCTCTGTGAACTCCTCGTTGAGCTGGTAAGGCATCATCTTTGCGAGAGTCTCCTCCTTCTGCTGCTTGTATGCAGGGTTGTTGAAGAACTCCATGTCTACCCATGTATCTGTGTAGAGGATATCCATGTCCTTGGCGTACTTCTTGGCCTCCTCCATGCTCATGGTAGGATCGAGCTCAACATAGTGACCTGTAGCCTTTGCTGCCTCAAAGAAGTCATCGCCGCATACGGTGTTGTTCACAAGTGGCGTGAGTCCGTAGATAGTTCCCTTCTTCATCTTTGCAAAGAACTCAACAAGTGAGTTAAATACGTTGTTCTTGGCACCAATGTACATAAGTTTTACATCGAGGCTGCCAAACTTCTCTATGATAGTGAGGGCATCTGCCAGAATCTGGCATGGATGATAAGAACTGTCACATCCGTTGATAAATGGAACAGTAACATTGTCACCGAACAGCTCAACAGTCTCGTTCTTTACAAGACGAGCCATGATGATATCTACATTTCTGCATACATACTTAATCTCTGATACAGGCTCACCGAGTGTAAAGTTGGAATCCTTCCAGAGCTGGTTGTAATATGTACCGCCGAGCTCAGTTATACCTGTTGTAAATGAAAGGAATGTTCTTGTGGAAGTTTTCTCAAAAAGAGTGTAGAGCTTCTTGCCATCAAGAGCATGAGCGTACTTCTCAGGGTTCTTCTTCATATCAAGTGCCAGATTGAGAATATCCATCAGCTCATCAGCTGTGAAATTCTTGAAGTTAAGCATGTTTTTCATAACAAATGTCCTCTTTTCTCTATAAAATATATATTGCTTGCAATTATGGCATACATAATAAGTGATGATACCAAATAAAATCAGAATAGAGATATCATCTGATGTCTGCCTGAATTTTCATTATATAGCACATGCATTCAAAAGTAAAACAGTTTAGCTGATGAGTAAAAAAAAGATCTGGGGTGTATTTAGATACAATTTCTGATAACTGCGTATAGGAGCCCTGTGACGATGCATATGAATATCAGAACGTTATCAGATTTAGAAGAACTGCGATTCCCATATCTCACATAGATAATATCATTTTTTTTGATGAGAAACAAAATAACAGGACCTGCAAAAAAGAGATATTGATTGTATGAGAAAGCCCTCTTAAGATTAAGATCAGCAAGGGCTGTCAGGCATCTTGTTATACCACATCCGGGACACAGCAGGCCTGTGAGCATTCTGAATATGCATGGGATTGAAAAGCCTGTGATTTTTATAAATATATAATACAAGATGCCACCCCCAATGAGGATGGCATCTCTTTTAATTATTGAATTCTGTCTTGATTTCTTGTTCTGGTTCATATTTGGTTGACTACTGCTGATTGTTGTTGTTGTTGTTGTTGTCAGTATAAGTTGTGTTTGACTGTTGATTATAAGCATTTGGGTCATAATTCTGCTGACCATAAGTATTCTGGTTGTAATTCTGCTGACCGTAAGCGTTCTGGTTGTAATTCTGCTGACCGTAAGCATTCTGGTTGTAGTTCTGCTGACCGTAAGCGTTTTGGTTGTAATTCTGCTGACCATAAGCATTCTGATCGTATGTCTGCTGACCATATCCTGCGCCCATCTGAGGAACAGCATCTGCATATTTGTTTGATGTATCCTGCATAAGAGCATAGGCTATAATACCAAGACCAAATACCTGAAGAAGAACATACAGTATTCCTGAGTTGCTTGAAGGAACGCCGTTCTTGTTTTTGATGATATCTACCTTTTCACCCATCTTGTATGCCCAGTACCATCCGTAGATGTTACATGTGACGATTGTGAGTAAAAGTGACATTCCACCACTTGTTGCATCAGTCTCACCTGACTCCTGATTGATATCGTCTGTCAGCACAACGAACCAGTATAATCCGTATATTCCGCATGTCACGATTGAAAGCAGAATGCATAATCCGATATTCCTTTGTTTGATCATATAAAATCCTCCCTGATTTGACGCAGTTCCCGACTGCTTATTATTTTGATTTGGCTTGTGAACGTGTTTTTAAAAGAGTATGCCTGACGATATAGCTTTATGAATGATCCAGAAAGTAAACAAAGAATGTCCCCTAATATCAATGCTTTCGGGAGAATTCATAAAAAGATACACATGTCAATACACATAATTCGTTGAGTAAGATACTCTGCGAAGGATATGTCAGCTGATATAGAGAAGGCACGGAAGGTTTCAGGGGGCTAACGATGGACGAAGTAATGAAAACAGTCATGACTACACGGTATGCGGATCTTGACGAAAAATGGAAAATACAGCAGAAAAGAACGGAGAATGATTTAAAGCTTGCTCAGGGCTTTGCAGTGGCAGATATGTATCTCACACAACAGTATCTGGATCATTTTTCCTCAGGAATTGTAGAAGAGCCCGAAACTGGAGCAGGGGATATTGTCAAGATGAGGATATTCAAGATATCAAAGCTTGTGTACGATCCGGAGGAACAGATAAATGACAAGCTTATAAGCGTGTACAGCAGTCTTCATAATATGGACAGCGCAGTGGCTCTGATAATCAAGTCAGAGGAAAAAGAGGTTGGATTTTATATAGCAGTCCGTTCAGATGACAGTGCGGAGCTTGCAGGAGAAACGCTGAGTTCGGCATTGAAAGGGAATTTTCCGGGAATAGATATATCACAGGCTCTGAGCGGGGATGAAAAGAGGATGCTGCTCGACAGCATGACCTCCGTGCGTTCTGTGCCTAAAAGTCTTGCAACGGTATCACTTGTACCGTCAGAGCGGGATGACGATAAGAATGAATTTATACAGGGTCTTGAGAAATTCATCGGAAGTATGAGCCAGAAGAAGTATACAGCTATATTGTTGGCATCTCCTGTCAGCAATTCAAATCTGGCAATGAGAAAGCATGGATATGAGGAGCTGTATTCAAGTCTTTCACCGCATTCGAAAATATCTATGTCATTCGCCCACAGCGAAACCGATTCTGTGAACGAAAATATATCAGAATCGCTATCTAAGTCGGTAAACAACAGTGTCAGTAATTCAAATGGAACATCAACCTCGGAATCACGGGGCAGAAATCAGAGCGATTCATTTGGAAGTAGTATGAGCTCAGAGGGGTGGGGAGTAAATTCTTCAAGTTCAAGCGGCAGTTTCTCATCATATACATCAGGAACAACATTCAGCCGGACTATGTCACAAAGTACAGGAAAAACAAATACGGAATCACAAAGCAGAGGAACAGGATATTCAGAGGGAGACACAGATACAATGTCTCTGAATTTTGAAAATAAGGGCGTGCAGGAGCTTATGAACAAAGCTGATCTGCAGCTAAAGAGAATCGACTGTTCAAAAGCATATGGTATGTGGGATTTCTGCGGGTATTTTTTCTCGGATGATATTGCTGTGACAGTACAGGCTGCCAATTTATACAAGTCAGTTATGATGGGACAGGATTCGTCGGTTGAAAATGCTCATATAAATACATGGAATATAGGTCTTAAGGACGAAATACGAAAGATAGTAAGCAGCGTAAAATATCTTGTGCATCCGGTGGCTGAGATACCGGCATATGGAGGATATGAGGCACAGAAGGTAACTCCGACAAATATGATAAACGGAAAAGAACTGCCTATAGCTTTGGGATTTCCCAGAAAATCTGTTCCGGGAGTTGCGGTCATAGATATGGCGGAATTTGGTCGCGCAGTTGTATTTGAGGATATCAGCCGAGTGAACAGGTTTATGGATTTTGGAAATATATATCACATGGGTATTAAAGAACCTCTGAGGGTGCCTATGGATGTGGATCTGCTTGCGTCGCACTGCTTTATCACAGGTTCGTCAGGATCTGGAAAGTCGTATGCAACGTATCAGCTGTTAGACAATCTGCTAAAGCAGGACGTCAGCATGATGGTCATAGAACCGGCAAAGGGTGAGTACAAGCAGGTATTTGGCGGACTGAAGGGAATCAGGATATTTAATACGGATCCTAACGTGTACAAGATGCTTCACATAAATCCATTTCAGTTTCCGGAAAATCTGCATGTGCTGACGCATATAGAAAAGCTGATACAGATATTTAACGCGTCATGGGCTCTGTATGCAGCTATGCCTGCTATTTTGAAGGACGCCGTGGTAAAAGCATACACAAAATGTGGATGGGATGTCATGAATTCAGTCTGGATTGAGGGGATATCTGATCACAAATATCCGGTGTTCAAGGATGTGTTGGATATACTGCCCGTGATCATCAATAGCTCCGATTACTCGGCGGATTCCAAGGGTGATTACAAGGGCGCGCTGCTCACCAGAGTGCAGTCGATGACGAGTGGAATAACAGGTCTGATATTTGAGAGGAGCGAGGGAATATCTGACTCTATATTATTTGACTCAAATTCCATAGTTGATCTGAGTGACATTGGATCTGAGGAGACGATAGCCCTGCTTATGGGTGTTCTTATTATGCGGCTTGGCGAGTACAGGCAGTCAGTGAGAAAGGCCGGAAAGGGAGGACGTGATTCTGGATTAAAGCATGTGACAGTTCTGGAGGAGGCTCACAACATATTAAAGAGGACGAGCAAGGATCAAAGCCAGGAGGGCGCGAACATAGTAGGAAAGTCTGTCGAGATGATAAGTAATTCAATAAAGGAAATGCGTACATATGGAGAGGGCTTTATCATAATCGATCAGTCGCCTATGGCTGTTGATACGTCCGCTATAGAAAACACCTCGACGAAGATAATAATGAACACTCCTGCAAAGGACGCCTGCGAGGAGCTGAGCAGCGCGCTGTCCTTGAATGATGCACAGTCAAAGGAACTGTCAAGGCTTGGAACAGGAGTGGCAGCGGTATTCCAGAAGGGATGGCTGACACCGGTGCTGATGAAGGTAGATATGTGGGATGATCATTATGAAGCAGAGGTAAAGAGACCTATGCCTGATGAACTCCGGATGCTCAGGGGTAATATGATACTGGAATTGTACAGACAACAGCAAAAAGGGGAATATTCACCTATTGCTATGAAGAAGATCATACGGCAGTCAGTTATCGACGAAGAGAAAAAGAAGGATTTTGAGGATGTTGCGATGAATATGAGTAAGATCCTCATGTCACACACAGCGGGACTTACCAAGGGCGATGTCGGACGACTCTATCTTATGATTTCGAACTGTGAAGGTCTGCTTGGAGTCATCGAAGATAAGAAGATATACAGCCCAAGATATATGGAACTCAAAACGAAAAAGGATCCTGAGTGGTATACAGAAAAGGTACACAATAACATGGTGAACCGGATGAAGGACTGGCTTAGAAAAATCACTAAGGCATTTCGTCAGTATGCGATAGTGGATGATGCAGACATTCTCAGAAGTGTAATCATGGATATCCTGTTTTATAAATCAGAAAACGGAACAAATGAACAGAGCAGGTACATCACTTTGCTGGGATGTATGAATGAGAATGTTATATAGGCGGAGGAAGGCTTATGAAGATAGGGAAGATCACGGAGTCGTTTGACAGTGGAGAACAGGAAAAGCAGGAAGAGACTGGCGAGACAGGGGCTGAGTTTGAATCTGATGGGATACAGTATCATGTGGAATCATTTGAGAAAAAATACCATGACCTTTTCAGCAGAAAGTACGATTCGTTATCAGAAGATCAAAAGAAAGATGTTGAGGATATAAATGAAAAAAGGGCAGACAGGAATACAGAAGGGTATCTTGATATGCTTGATGAAAACACAGCGGATATGCCGGAGGAGGATCAGTTCTCAGATATGGAATATACCGATGAGGAGCTTGAAGATATATGGGATAACGATCCGGGATATCTGAATGAAAAAGCAATGAAGGATCTGGATGATCCTGGAGTTCAGAACAGTGAGTATATGAAGACTGGTTTTCACAACAGAGGACTTCTTAATTATGAAAAGGACGCTGTGGACAATACAGAGGGAAATGTGGAGCTCCCGGTCGGAAAAATTCTGGAGAGATGGGGGAGCGAGGAGGGAAGCTATCTCACCGATCCCGGTGCAGATTTTGACTCTCTGCATTTGAATGTTTCGAAGGATAAGCTGGAAAGCAACACATATGAGGTGGTCAAACCGTTTCAGGTGGTCGAAAGTAAGATCGCAGACCAGCCGTTTGACGAAAAAAAGACTGATGAAAGCAATGAAAAGGAAGAACGGTCAACGCAGTATAAGGCAGGAATGTGCGTAGAGGATCTGGTTGAACTGGGATTTTTAAAGAAAGTTGAGGGTGATAAGAAATGAAAAAACTTGGGAATTTTGAATCTGTTGATGATACATCGGATGCAGATGAAAACAATGAAAATGATATAGAAAACGAAGATAACATGGAAAACGAGGATAACATGGAAGACGAGGACGACATGGAAGACGAGGACGATATGGAAGACGAGGACGACATGGAAGACGAGGACAATATGGAAGACGAGGACAACATGGAAGACGAGGGCGACATGGAAGATGAGGGTGATATGAAAGATGGGGATACAGAAAAAAAGCAGGAATCAGATGACGGGGGCAGAGGGTCTGGCAAAATGAATCCGTTTGAAAAGCTGGGCAAAGCCATAAAGAGTGTTTTGGGCAAGAAGGAAGGCGGAGAGAATAGCGGAAAAACAGATGCAGGTAAAGAGAAGACTCCAGAAGATGTTAAGAATGAAATGGATAAGAGGAAGGAAGATTTTTTGAATAGCCTTAAAGTGGATTCGAATGGTAATTATGTATATAGGAAAAATGAGAGTGGTGGAAATGCCGAAGATTCCATACAAGCTCACGGGGATAACGGAGCAAGGACAGTATATACTGAAAACAGACAAAATTCTGAGGGGAAAAATACTGAAAAAACAAAAGATGATGATGAAGGCAGGTAATTTGGGAGGACGATATGATGAAGAGAGTAAGGGAAAGATGATGATTGTTCACTCTAAAGGAGATAAGGAATGGAGTATACATATTTTATCAGCTACTCATGTTATACAAATGAGATGTCAGTTCTGCTGAATGGTAAATCTGTTGTATCAAAAAACAGCGGGATACTGCAGTACATGAATGAGCCATTTTACAATTGGTGTACAAGGCTGCCTGACTCATTGTACCGGGAGCTTGGAGAGAATTACGACGTTGTATATATGGGCAGAACAGAGGAAATGAATATCCTGAGAAAGGTGTTTGGAGATTATCCGCATTGCCGGACTGTGACGACCAGGCAGTATGCCCTGTCAAAGTCGGTTCAGGAGAGGATGATAGAGCTCAGCAAAATAATCAGGGAAAGCAGCCTGAACCGCCTGCCAGGCGAGACTATACCTGTGGTATTCGTTGGAACAAAAGAGGCATTACAGAGGTGGAAGAATTATATTGGGCAGCTGGATGTGAAAAATCAATATTGCTCGGTTGTTGTCAGAATGGAAATGAATCCCTCCAATGTACATGATGATGAGGTGGTATTTTACCTTGACGATGGTACGCAGGAGAAAAATATAGAGATGATATCGTACAGGCACAATTATATGTTTGTACTTGATGAAAATATCGATGCCGGTTTTGCAGGGGCAGATGAAAACCGTTTCAGGTACGGCATAGATCAGAAAAGCTTTTTTGATGTTATTTTTGGGTGCCTGTTATTGTTTCCTCTTGCGGAGAGCTTTTCAACATATGCAAAGAATATGGAGCGGTATGTGAAGGATACACAGGTGAAGAGAAAGATTCAGGCACTTCTGTCCGTGAAACCATGTATATACATCAGTGCGGAGGAACAAATAGAAAAAGGGTGCAGTGTTCCGCTGAATGTTCAGACAGAACCTGAGGGTGCTGCAATACCCGGACTTGTATTTGAATATCAGGTTCCGGATATCGTTGAGTGTACTTATCAGAGAGTGCTGGCCCATAATCCGGGAAAAACAAGGGTTCTTGTATATGAAAAAGGTACAGCTGAGCCTGTGGCTGAGCTGAGGTTTGAGGTTTATGAGAGAAACAGGATTGCCAGCATAGATCTGTCAGATTACAGCCTGGTTGTTGGCGTGGGCGACAGATTCGGAATGTCTTGTCAGTATCTTCCGGAGGATGCGGACAATGTGGATAAGCTGCAGTGGTACAGCAGCGATGAAACTGTAGCAGAGGTCAGCAGCACAGGATTTGTAACAGCCAGAGCACCGGGAAAGTGCAGAATATACTGTGCTGCGGAAAAGATTTCCCAGTACTGCGAGCTGGAAGTAAAGCCGTACCTGCAGGAGCTGGAATTACTGTTTGATGAATACCAGCCTGTCCAGCTCGAAGTTGGTGAGAAGTGGAAAATTCCATACAGTTTATCTCCGGGAAATGCAATTGATGGAGAACTGATTTTCACAAGCAGCAACCTGTTGGTAGCGAACCTTAGTGAAAATGTAATTACAGGGGATAAAGCTGGTGAAGTCGACATTGTAGTAGAAAATGCAGGCGGCAAGTTCAGGAAAAGCTTCCACGTAATTGTCGGCGGTGGTGAGGAGCCTGAGCCACAGCCGGTAAAGAAGAAACGCTCGTGGCTGGGATTTGGAAGAAAGTAAAATGAATGGAGACGGAATAAATGGGAAGATACATAGGAATTGACCTTGGAACTACTTTTTCAGTGGCTGCGTATGTGGATGACGATGGATGTGCCCGGATAATTGATAACCAGGAAGGGGAAAATATCACAGCGTCGGCAGTTTTCTTTGACAATGGAACTTCCATTGTGGGAACTGATGCAAAGAAGGAAAGTGTTATTGATTCGAAACATTTTGTTGGATTTGTTAAGAGGCAGATGGGCAAAAGCTATGTCAAGTACAATATAGATGGAAGAGATTATAAGCCGGAGGAGATATCCGCAATTATTCTCTCAAAGCTAAAAAAGGATGTGGAGCTGGCACTTGGAGAAGAGGTTCTGGGGGCAGTCATAACTGTTCCGGCATATTTTATGGATGCTCAGAGACAGGCAACTAAAGATGCTGCCAGATTGGCGGGACTGCCAGTGCTTGATATTTTGAATGAGCCTACTGCTGCAGCGCTTGCTTATGGAATCAGTAAAAACAGTGATCAAAAGAAAAAGATAATGATATACGATCTCGGCGGTGGCACATTTGATGTCAGCATTATGCAGTTTGGAGGAGATAAGATAGAAATCCTGTCATCGATGGGGGATTCGGAGCTCGGAGGATACGACTTTGACAAGCAGATTGTTGAGTGGTTTACCAATGAAGTGGAAAAAGACGGGGTCAGCATAGGTGAGGACAAGGATGCCGGACAGGAGCTTCTGATGCGTGCTGAGGAGGCAAAAAAGTCTCTTTCAACGGGTAGAAGCAAGGTCAAAATTTCGGTCTCTGTTCAGGGAACGAGAATAACCAAAGAGCTGACAAAGGAAATGTTTGAAAATATGATCGGCCCGATATTGTATCAGACGATAAGCCTGATGGAGGAAGCCATGGATGAGTCAGGGCTGCAGTATGAAGAGCTGGACAAGATCCTTCTGGTGGGTGGTTCCACCCGAATTCCTCTTGTGGCAAGCCAGATAACTGAGGAAACCGGAATAAAACCATCACAGGATATACATCCGGATGAGGCTGTAGCTATCGGAGCTGCTTATGCCGCTGTGGAATGTGCAAAAAATCCTCAAAAAAAGAAGACTGCACAGGCGGAGACTGTCACAGCTGATGCTGGTCGTGCATCGGGCAGTGCAGTCGATGCAGAGGAACATATCCCTGACCTTGGTAAGCAGTATGAGTTTATCGACCGTACATCACATAGCATAGGAATTGTGGTATTGAACGATGATGGCGAAGAGGAAAATTCCATAGTATTGCCGAGAAATACCAGAATTCCAGCGGAAACCCATCAGGACTACCAGACGGTTCAGGATTACCAGGAGCAGCTTCTGATACAGGTTACGCAGGGAGAATTTACGGAGATAAAGAATACCACGATAGTAGGAGATGCTTTGCTGAAGCTTCGGCCAAAGCCAAAGGGATCGCCAATACGAGTGGTTATAAGCTGCGATGAGAGTTCACTTATACATGTACACGTCATTGATCTTGAGGATAACACAAACCTGGGCGAAATGAGGATAGAGCGCTCGTCCAATATGTCTGACGAGGAGATAAAGGAAGCACAGCAGCACCTGGGCAAGTTAAACATTGGCTGGGAGGATTAGGGATGACAGGAGAAAAGAATTTTATTGATTATTATGAGATGTTCCAGCTCGACCGTTCAAAGACGGAGAGCCAGCTGAAGAAAGAACTCGGAAAGCTGGGGCATGAGAATAACCAGAGACTGAACTGTACAGATCCGAATAATGTAGATGAAATAAAACAGAGACTGTTTTTCAAAAAAACAATTATTGAAGCTAGTATGGTTCTTGGCAATCCGGCCAGGAGAAAGGAATATGATGCGAGACTGGATGAGGCTCTCAGGACTGGCACAGTAAGTCATGAGAAATCTAGAGAAGTACAGGATATCATAGAACAGACACGGCAGTATTTTGAACAGCAGAAGTATGAGCAGGCACTGCGCTCCGCGCAGGAAGCAATTGAAAAAAATGCTAATTCCGATGAGATGTATGAGATTACCGCCAGATCATATTTTATGTTGGGGGATTACTATCAGTCTCTGGAAGCTGCGGATAAGGGCGCGGATATATTCCGGAATACAATCAGTCTGTGGTGGCTACGTATAAGGCTGAGAATACTGATGGAAATGTACGATGACGCACAGGCTGAGCTGAATACGGCATATACAATATTCGGACAACATCCTCAGCTTGCCGCTGAACAGGCTCATCTGTACTTCCATGCAGGTCAGTTTGATGAAGGTAAACGTCTGGTGGATTCATATCTGAGTGCAAATCCGTCTGATATGAAGTACAGACAGTATGTTGCATACAATCTTATAGACATATCTAATTACTGCTATAAATATGATTCACAGGCAGAGGTATTCTGCATAGTCAAGCAGCAGGATTACGAACAGTGTCTGCAGCTTGTCACGCTGGCAAATGGATATTATCAGGATGACTATACCCTGGAAGTCCTTCAGGATATACAGAGTTTTGGTGAGATTCAGTATGATGAAGATAACAAGATCAAGAGTGTGGCATATATGGGTGTAACCATTCTGTCAGCCATAGTAGGTATATGTATGCTGATAGGGGGAGCAGAGGGGGCTTATATAGCTTTTATCATAGCTGCAATCGGCTTTGTGCTCAAGAAGGTGATAGACAAATACAGCTATTGTGCAGTCTGGGAGCTCAATCGTGATTACTATAGGGGGTATAAAGAAAATACAGGTAATTGGTTGTACAACATAGCATCGGCACCGTTTGACGTGGCGATGTCATGGTTCCAATAACATACAATTACAAAATAAAAATGAGTAGGAGGAAAATTATATGAATTGTCCAGTTTGTGGAGCGCCGGTGCTCAGAGGAGATGTGACATGTAAAAAGTGTGGGGCAACGCTTGTGGAGGCTGCGGAGCAGTTCCGACCGGAGGAGGAAGTCCGTTCGAGAGCTATGCTGTTCTTGAAAGCCTGGCTTGGAGCCAGCAATGGTGTTCACCTCAGATGGCTTGGATACGATGAAAAGGCTGCAGAGGTGGCAGCTAAATACGGGCTTAGAGAGATGATGCGTTCAGCAATAGGAGGAATATTCAATCCGATAGTGTTAGTTAGAATGATACCATGTCTAGGGTATCAGGTATTTGCCTGTATGGGCATATTGTTTGGAATGTATAGGACGGATGCAAAGGGTTATCCGGTCAGGTGGATAACAAAGGGCAGAAAGAGTAACCAGCAGGCCGGCCCACGGAATTATAGTCAGAGCACATACAGCCAGCAGGGATACACAAATGATTCACATATTCAGCAGAGTGGCAGTCAGAATGCAAATGGATTGCAGGGATATAGCCAGAGTGCATATGGCCAGCAGGGCGGCGACCAGAATATGAATGGTGTGCAGAGATATAATCAGAATACCTACAGTCAGCAGAGTGGCAGCCAGAACATGAATGGCCAGCAGGGCTACAGCCAGAATGCATACGGCCAGCAGGGCTACAGCCAGAATGCAAATGGCCAGCAGGGGTACAGCCAGAATGTGTATGGTCAGCAAGGATATGATCAGAGTGTATACGGTCAGCAGCAGAAGCGTGCCCAGGTTAGCCCGTATGTAAAAAAATAGAACCATCTTGTAGTTATCTATTTTTGCCGTCATCAGGAATATCGCATGTTGACATTATGCACAAAAAAGGCATATAATTTTAATTATATGGCATAATGAGTGCCACAAAATAGCGCAGACATTTCATTTGTGTCTGTAGTTTTATCAAGGAGGGTTTTTGAAATGGCAAAAAAACCGTATTATATTACAACCGCCATTGCATATGCATCAGGTAAACCTCATATAGGCAACACCTACGAGATCGTGTTGGCTGACAGCATTGCAAGGTATAAGAGATTCGCAGGTTATGATGTAAGATTCATGACAGGAACAGATGAGCATGGACAGAAGATTGAGAACAAAGCTTTCGAGAACATGCAGACCCCAAAGGAATTCGTTGATGAGACATCAGGTGAGATCAAGAGAATATGGGATCTCATGAATACTTCATATGACAAGTTTATCCGTACAACAGATGATTACCATGAGAAGCAGGTACAGAAGATATTTAAGAAACTGTACGATCAGGGTGATATATATAAGGGACATTATGTAGGAAAATACTGTACACCATGTGAGTCGTTCTTTACAGATGGACAGCTCATAGACGGCAAGTGCCCGGACTGTGGAAGACCTGTTCAGGAGGCCAAGGAGGAGGCATACTTCTTCAAGATGAGCAAGTATCAGGACAAGCTCATGAAGCATATAGAGCAGCATCCTGAGTTTATACAGCCTGAGTCAAGACGTAACGAGATGGTCAACAACTTCTTAAAGCCGGGACTTCAGGATCTGTGTGTTTCAAGAACATCATTCAAGTGGGGAATTCCGGTAGACTTTGATCCAAAACATGTTGTATATGTATGGGTTGATGCGCTTTCAAACTACATAACTGGACTTGGATATGACGTAGATGGAAAGAGCGATGAGAAGTTTTATAAATACTGGCCGGCAGATCTTCACTTGATCGGCAAGGATATCCTGAGATTCCATACCATTTACTGGCCTATCATGCTGATGGCACTCGGACTTCCGCTTCCAAAGCAGGTATTTGGACATCCTTGGCTCCTCCAGAGTGATGGCAAGATGAGTAAGTCGAAGGGCAACGTAATGTACGCTGACGATATGGTCAATATATTTGGCGTGGATGCTGTCAGATTCTTTGTTCTTCACGAGATGCCATTTGAGAATGATGGAGTTATCTCATGGGAGCTCATGGTTGAGAGACTCAACTCAGAGCTTGCAAATACACTTGGAAATCTGGTCAATAGAACCATATCGATGTCAAACAAGTATTTCGGTGGCATTGTGACAAATACCAACGTCACAGAGCCTGTCGATGAGGATCTTAAGAAGGTCGTTATGGACTGCAGATACAAGGTTGCAGAGTGCATGGATAAGCTCAAGGTTGCAGATGCGATCACAGAGATATTTGCACTGTTCAAGAGATGCAACAAGTACATAGATGAGACAATGCCTTGGGCACTCGCAAAGGAGGAGGACAAGAAGGACAGACTGAACACAGTTCTGTACAACCTTGTCGAGAGCATCGTTATAGGTGCAACACTCCTTGAGCCATATATGCCTGAGACAACTGAGAAGATCATGGCACAGCTCAATACCGAGAAGAGAAAGGTCACAGAGCTTGGAAAGTTTGGTCTGTACAAGTCAGGAACAAAGGTAACAGAGCAGCCTGAGATCCTATTCGCACGTCTTGACGTGAAGGAAGTTATGGCTAAGGTTGCCGAGTTCGCTCCAGTGGAGAAGGAGTCCATGTACGAGCAGGCCAAGAAGCAGAAGGAAGAGAAGGAGAATTCTGCTGAGACCAAGAAGATCAAGATCGCAGAGGCAAAGGTTCAGGCACTCAAGGCCAATCCTGATGTAGTTGACAAGCAGGAGATAAGCATTGAGGAGTTCCAGAAGATGCAGCTCATGATCGGCGAGATCGTTTCCTGTGAGGAGGTTCCAAACTCCAGAAAGCTTCTCTGTTCACAGGTAAGCTTTGGCAAGAACAATGTGAAGCAGATTGTGTCCGGAATCAAGGGTACATATTCCGCTGAGGATATGGTTGGCAAGAAGGTTGTGGCTATAGTAAACCTCAAGCCATGCAAGCTTGCCGGAGTCGTATCAGAGGGTATGCTTCTGTGCGCAGAGGATCCTGAGGGTAATCTGTCACTCCTGACCACCGAGAAGGACTTCCCAGGTGGATGCTTTATAAGCTGAGATATAAAATAGTGGATATAATGAGGGAAGCATCACAGGCCGGGCACACGGCCGGGATCCGTGGTGTTTCCCTGTTTTTATTTATAAAGCTGAAGTAAATTTTATGTTACAAAGATTATACGCAGAGGCCTTTCTGCATTGATTTATTAGATGTTTCATGATAGAATTTTGTTAGGTGCACGGACAGGAGGAGTGTGCCTTTGGAAAGATTTAGAAATCTTAGCGCCATGACCCCTGGGCTTTGGCTTTCAGGGATAACGAGGTTGAAGGTTATCGAATATTCGGCGGATGCCTTCACGCAGAGTCTGGATGCGCACATGATATCCAAATATGGGGGTAACTCCAAAACAAAGAATCATGACCGGACACCCATAGCTGTTATGTATGGTGGCTTCACCTTTTTTTAGTGCGCCATATTATAATATTATCAGTATACAGCGTGGTTATAAGCCGAAAGGAGATTAATTTAATATGTGTGGAATCATAGGATATGTAGGAAAGAAACCAGCCAAGGACATTCTTATTGACGGACTGGCAAAGCTCGAGTACAGGGGATATGACAGTGCGGGAATAGCACTGCTTAATGATGATGATACACTGACGATCAAGAAGAAAGCCGGCAGAGTGGAAGACCTCAGGGAGATGTGCAGCGACGACAGTCCTGTGTACAGATCAACCTGTGGAATAGGCCATACGAGATGGGCTACTCACGGCGGAGTTACGGATGTGAATGCACATCCACATAAGTGCGGAGATGTGGCACTTATACATAATGGAATTATAGAGAACTATAACGACATTGTGAGAGAATACGGACTGGCCGACAGGCTGGTATCCGAGACGGACACAGAGGTAGTAGCAGCACTTCTGGACACACTGTACGATGGCAATCCCATCGAGACTATCAGAAAGGCTGTTAAGGCTATAGCCGGTTCATTTGCACTCTGCATTATGTTTGCAGACAGACCGGGCAAGATATACGCAGTGAGAAATGTAAGTCCGATGATCGCTTCATACACAGATGAGGGATCGATCATTGCATCAGACCTCACAGCGATAATATCATTTTCAAAGGAATACTTTGTTGTGCCGGAGTATCATATACTGACACTCTCAAGCACAGGCATCAAAGTAGAGGACATGAAGGGGAACATGGTAGAGCCGGAGATGCTCAAGATAACATGGGACATAACGGCAGCTCAGAAGGGTGGATATCCGCACTTTATGCTGAAGGAGATCTATGAGCAGCCAGAGGCACTGAGAAACACGATAACTCCTCGTATAGTGAATGAGCTTCCTGATTTCACTGAGGACGGCATCGATGATGAGGTGTTTAAGAATCTTGAGAACATCACAGTGGTTGCATGCGGAACAGCTATGCACGCCGGAATAGTCGGCAAGGCCATGATTGAGAAGGAGTTAAAGATTCCTGTTAATGTTGAGATAGCATCAGAATTCAGATACAAGGAACCACTCATAAATGAAAAGACTCTCGTAATAGTTACATCACAGTCAGGAGAGACTATTGACACACTCGAGGCACTCAGACTTGCCAAGAGATGTGGATCAAAGGTTCTGTCCATAGTCAATGTAAAGGGATCGACCATCGCCAGAGAGAGCGATTACGTCCTTTATACACATGCCGGTCCTGAGATCGCAGTTGCAAGTACCAAGGCATATTCGGTACAGATGGCTGCAATGTATCTCATTGGATGCAGACTTGGCTATGTCAAGGGTATATACTCTGAGGACAGGGCAAAGAAATTCATCAGACAGCTTCAGGGCGTTATCCCGGTGATAGAGGAGACACTCAAGCAGGCAGATGAAGTAAAGACAGTTGCAAACTATATAAAGATGGCTCCGGATGCATTCTTCATAGGAAGAGGACTGGATTATACACTGTCACTGGAAGGTGCACTGAAGCTGAAAGAGATTTCTTATGTTCACGCTGAGGCTTATGCGGCAGGGGAGTTAAAACATGGAACGATAGCACTCATAACTGAGAACGTTCCGGTCATAGCCTTGGCTACACAGGAATCTGTATACGGAAAGATGATTTCCAATATACGCGAGGTTAAGGCAAGAGGCGCATACGTCATTCTTGTCAGCATGGATGAAGAGTACAATGATAAAGATGTATGTGACAAACACATATCCATACCAAAGCAGGATGGATTGTTCACGGTATTTTCGGCTGCTGTCATCCTGCAGCTTATAGCGTATTACACGTCCGATGCAAAGGGGTTGGACGTAGATAAGCCACGTAATCTGGCAAAGTCAGTTACAGTAGAATAATTGACTCCGGGACTTACATGGATATCGTGCGATAAATATCGGAGGGTTTTATATGAGTGATAAGATGTATTTGTGTGATGAGTACAAATTGTACTTTAAGATTGAAGACGATGTAGAGGTTCTTCACAATGAGGTAGAGCTGTACAATGCTCAGTTTGTGGGCAATAATGCGTTCTGCCATGAGGAATATATAGATGGTCAGAGAGCTCTGACATATTCTATTCCAGCCATGACTACCATGAATCAGTTCCTTGAGAAGAAGATACACAAGGATGAGCTGGTTGATCTGATATTCAGTATTGCAGATCAGCTCATGTATCTCAAGGCGAATGATCTGTCCATTGGAAAGGTTATACTGAATAAGGGATATATGTATATAGACTTCCAGAATATGGCTGTTCAGCTCATATTCCTGCCTATAGATAAGCCTATGGACAGATGTAATATGGAGAAGTTTATAAGGGATCTTATGGGCAATATGAAGTTTGCGAATAAGAAGGCATCCGATGCCGGATATGAGCTTATCAAATACTTTGATCACAATCCTACATTTTATCTGTCAGAATTTTATAAGTTTATAACAGACCTGAAGAATGACAATATAGCACATCCTGAGGATGAGCAGGAGCTTATGAAGTCGGCGGGAGTCAGCCCGGTCAATGTGGCTAAGGTAGAGGTCCCTGAGACTCCTCATGTTACAACTTCTTCATTCAAGCTTGCAAAGGAAGTTAAGGATTTCTCATCAAATGATATTGGATTTGATGACAACGATGACGGTTCGACAACAGTTCTCACAGCCAACAACCGTGGCAAGAGCGGCCCTGTCATCATAAGAACGAGAACAGGCGAGAGGATAAGGATCGACAAGCCGATATTCTGTATCGGTAAGTCTACACAGGGAGTTGACTATCAGGTAACTGACAACAATTCAGTCAGCCGCCGCCATGCTTACATTATCAATGTCAACGGCGTGTACTATCTGAGAGATAACAAGTCGACCAACCACACTTACCTTGGTGGCAAGATCATAAGCAGCGGAACGGATATGATGCTCATAGATGGAATCAGATTCAAGCTTGCGAATGAAGAGTTCACCTTCAAGGAGAAATAAAATAGTATATTATACTGGATAAGGAGACTTGTTTATTATTATAATGAGTCTCCTTATTTTATAATAAATCCCCTGCATAGGTGCGCCGGAGTACATGTGGGTAAAGGGGTAATATAAATAGAATGTGAAAAAAGGGGGAGTATCAAAGATTATGAAAAGAAAAGGAAGCTTATCGGGAAGGACACTGTGTAAAAAAGCAGCAACAGTGGTAATGTGTGCAGTGCTGATGCTGACGGCAGGTATTCAGACGGCAGGTATTCAGACGACAGGTATTCAGACTGTTAAGGCCAGTACCCTTGACCAGCAGATAGAAGAGGCTCAGAGTGAGCTGGAACAGGTGAAGAAAGATCAGAGTGAAGTGCAGGCTGTATATGATCAGGGCTCTATAGGCTTTGTAGACTGGATGCTTGCGAAAAGCAACCTGACAACAAAACAGAAATATGATCTGAATCGGGCTAAGACTGTCCTGCAGAATGCATGTGAGGAAGATTTCTCCAAGTGGGCTGGTGGAAATAATACAGGTCTTCCGGAATCGAGAAATAACAAGGTTGTTGTTACCGGAGATAAGAAAGACGCCATATCGCTTGAAAACACAAAGGCGACATTTGCGGTATTGAATAAAATTAATTCGTTAAGGGACACAGACGAAAACTATGTCGGGGCAATGAAGAGGAATGCGGCTAAGACTAATTTCTATTTTATGGCGGTGGCACAGTCAGGCGCGGACAGAGGTGCAGGACTCACAAATCATTCACTTCTTCAGGTGTCATGTGAGAATCTGGCGTTTGGATATACTGATCCGGCGGCAGGATGGAACAGTGAGAAGGCATCTTTTAACAAGATAAGGGATGAGCTGGGATATTCATCCATAACTTCGCAGAGTCAGCTTACAGCTGTTGAACAAAAGGCGGATTCGGAGGGAGTCACGGTTGGACATTATACCAATATGTTCTGGGCAGCAGATCAGGTGATGGGAGTCGGATTCACACTCTATGGCAGGTATGGCAATACTTCATGCTTCAATGCAAGCAAGCTTTCAAACTATACTAGCAAATATGAGGTGTACACAATAGCTGAATTTGAGAAGCTGTTTGATGAATATTATGAGACTGTAGATCCGGAGAAGTGGCAGAAAAAGGTGGATGCAGCGCAGGCCAAGCTGGATAAGCTGCTTGGACAGCGGTATGATGCATGCACGGAGCATGTGTATGGTGAAGGTGTGAAAAAAGAGGCCACATGTACAGAGACAGGTGGAACAGTATACACATGCGCTAAATGTGGCTACAAAAAGATAGAGGATGAGGTTCCGGCTCTTGGGCATAGCTTTACAGATGGCGTATGTACGAGATGTAAAGTAACAGGACCAAAGACGATGTACGTGTACTGGAGATTATCGGAAACTGCTTCATCAGCCACATATGATCAGGAGTTCGAAGTAGGAAAGGATATAGAGACATACATATCTTTCTCGACGGCATCAGATAGCAAATCCGATGACAAATTCGTGTTTGATATAGCAGACCCGTCTATTATTTCGTATACCCCTTCGTCTAACTATGCTGGAACATTCCATATGAATAAGATAGGTGAGACGACGGTTACTGTATATCCGGTCGTGAATCCGGATATGAAGAGGGTAATCACTGTGTCGGTAACAGATGTGGGTGGTCATGACTATGTAATAAGTCAGGCAGAACCGGGATCTGGAGAGACAGAAAAAATTTGTTCAAAGTGCGGGACGACAAAAACGGTGACAATCCCGACGGCAATAACACGTACTGTATGGTGGAGTGATAGTAATGGATATTACAAGCCTGCTGATGTGGAAGTAGGTGATGAGATCAATCTGGAAGTAGATTATGCACCAACGAAGGTCGACAACTCTGAGTTTATAGTTACATCATCGGATGAAGGTATTGTAAAAGTGAGTGATCCGGAATCTTCTTATAGAAGATATGATGCTAAGCTTACGGCGGTCGGAACAGGTGATGTAACCATAAGAATAGTTCATAAATATGACAGCTCAATTTGTCAGGAATACACGTTCAATGTGGCAGATCAGGGGGGACATGAGTATGTCATATCAGAGGCAGATGAGGGTGAAAGCCAGACAGTAGAGACGTGTTCAAAGTGCGGATATGAGAAGATCGTGTCACTTCCTACCAGTATCAGATATGTGTATTGGCAGGAGAAGGACAGCGATAACAGGACTACTTCACCAAGTGAGTATGAAATTGGAGCGGAACTGAGTATAAATATAATGGATTGGCCAACGAGAGCGGACATACATGAGTATGCGGTTACATCGTCGGATGAGACTGTTGTAAAGGTGAATGAAGTGTCTAGGACTGCGGCATCACTTTCGGCAATCGGCAACGGCGTTGTAACGATTACGGTTGCCAGTAAATATAATCCGTGGGTGAAGGCTGAGTATGAACTTGATATAACAGAGATAGGCGGACATTCATACACTGCGGAAATAGTAAATGATGAAACTCTTGCACAGGCTGCGACCTGTACAACTGCTGCGAAATATTATTATTCCTGTGATAACTGTGGAAGAGTGAATCGCAAAAAGACATTTACACACGGGGATAGCCTGGGACATGATTACGCCCCAAAGTATGAGTGGTCAGCAAATGGCAACACTTGCAAGCTGGTTCTCACCTGTACCAGAGATTCGAGTCATGTGATCAGTGAACCGATGACTGTAACAAGCAAGATAACGCAGGCATCCTGCGAGAACGATGGTGCAAAGGTGTGTACAGCAAAATGCACGCTGAATGGCAAGAGTTATCAGAGTACCAAGAAGATAGCCATTGGTGCATTGGGACATAGATGGGATTCAGGCGTGGTTAAGAAAAAAGCTTTGTGTGCAGCAGAAGGTCTGATCAGATACACATGTGAGCGATGCCAAAAGACAAAGGATGAGAAGACAGAGCCACTCGGACATACCCAGGGAAAGGCTGTGTATGAGAATGTAAATCTGGCTACATGTCAGGCTGAAGGCAGCCGGGACAAGGTTATATACTGCACCGTGTGCAAGGCAGAACTCAGCAGGACTACTGAGATTCTTCCAAAGACAGACCATGATAGAACGCTTGTAGGAGAGAAGAAAGCTACCTGTATGGGCGGCGGATATACAGGAGATGTTGTCTGCAGCATGTGTGGTGAGATTTTTGAAACCGGTACAGCAACAGACCCAGTCGATCACAGCTACACAGCAAAGAAAACAACTGCACGATATCTGAAGAAGGCAGCAGATTATGATTCTCCGGCAGAGTATTACTATGCATGTGTATACTGTGGAGAAAAGGGTGAGACTAGCTATGCGTATGGCTCAAAGCTCACGCGTAAGAGCATATCGTCAGCAAAGGTTACACTTAACAAGACAGAATATACATATGATGGTAATTCGAAGAAGCCGGCTGTAACAGTAAAGCTTGGCGACAAAACGCTGGAGAAGGATACAGATTATACGGTTTCATACAATAAGAACAAAGCAGCCGGAACAGCAGAGGCTGTAATTATAGGCGCTGGCACATATCAGGGACAGAAGACGATCAATTTTACGATCAAAAAGGCGCCGAACAGCATAACGCTGAAAAAGCGCAGCTACAGAATAGAGATGTCAACCAGCTCGAAGAGAATATCTATTTCACAGAGCGTGAGCGCACGTGCCGGAAAGCTCAGCTACAGCTCGGATAAAAAAGCTGTAAAGGTAGACTCTGCTGGAACAATAACGATCGCAGCCCGGTATATAGGCAAGGCAAACATCACCGTATATGCTGGAGATTCGAATCATGTGAAGGTGAAGAAGATAATACCTGTTACTGTCAGCCCGAAGATACCAGGTATAAGCCAGATAAAGAGCCCATCGGCTGCGTCTGTAAGATTAAAGTGGGGAAAGATAAGCTGCGCAGATGGCTATCAGATCCAGTATTCAACAACATCAAACTTTAAAAAGGGTACATATGCATTCACGGTGTTAAGCGGTGGAAGCAAGACGACTGCGAGTCTTGGAGCAAAGCAGCGGATTAAAGGCGGAAAAACATATTATGTAAGGGTTAGAAGCTTTTCGAACAAGTTTGGCACAAGATGCTACTCAGCATGGAGCAAGACAAAGTCAGTCAGGGTGAGAAAGTAGCTGGAGATAACATATATATAAAGCTCAGCCTGTGTGATGGATTCAGTAGAAATCACACAGGCTGAGCTTTTCTTAATGTATATTCTTAAGACACATTCTTAATGCATATAGTTACTCGGCGGTCTCGCCACCCGAGGAGATATCGCCTTCGTCTGAACTGTCCTCGCTTGAGCTGTCAGAGCTGTCAGAGCCTGAGCTCTGCTGGGAACCCTCTATTGCAAGCATGGATGCATCAACCTGGGACAGCCCCGCCGGGTCAGCACAGTAATAGTCGCCGTCATCGGTTATCTTCACAGAGACCACAACAGGACTGCGGTAATCCATGTCTGCGGCTTTATTCTGAAGGATATCCGACACGCCCTGGGCAAATTCTTTCTCGTAATCTTCCTTTGTGGTGTTGTTGAAATCGCCGGCGCTGATCTTCTTGTTATAGTCGTCGATATATGCGAACACATCGTCAAATGCCTGATTGAGAATGTCCATAGGATACACGGTCACGTCCACATAGTAGTCGCTTCCGCTCTTATAGGCTCTTGACACCTCGTATTTGGCCTTGGAGTAGATGACCTTTGCGGTCTCGTCAAATATAGCATCCACCTCGTCTGTCTCTGCGTTGTTCAGTGAGTAATGATTGATGAGCTGGCCGGCCAGATAATCTATGCTGTCGCTGTACATGGCTGAGGCGTCCTCCTCGGAGCCGTCGTTGTCCTTCACGTATCCGTCAAAGCTTCCTTTGTAGTTGACGTCGAGAATGTTCTGCATGTATGTCTGATAGGTGGTCTTCTTGCGGTGAAGACAGCCTGTGAGTGATGTCATCACGAGGGTTGCCGCGAGACCTAATATGACAAGTTTTGAATGGTGTTTCATCTATATGATCCTCCGTAAAATTTAAATTCAATGAGCAGTTACAATATAGCATAAAAAAAGTGGTTTGTAATCATAAAAGGTAAAAATACTTTGCTTACAGAATTATGTGTGCTATAATTACGGAGTATCTACAATAGGATTAGTTTTTCGGAGGTAAGGTCATGGCAAAACAGGTAGAAGATGTTGTAACTGACGATAGAGTAGAATCACTGAAGACAGTGAAGTTTGGTGGATATGATAAGGCATCCGTTGATTACTATATTGATGAACTTAAGGAAAAGCACAATAAAGAAGTAGAGGAGCTTAAGGCAAACGTCAACAAGCTCAGCGAGGCTGTTCTGAGTCTCAAGACCATGAGAGAGGTCAATATGACAGAGTCTTCCAAGACCATAGAGACTCTCAAGAAGACCAATTCAGAGCAGGAGAGCGAGATAGAGTCACTCAAGGAGCAGATCAATGCATACAAGCAGAGAGAGCTTGAGAATGCAGGAAGATACGAGTCAATATCAAGAACACTTCTTGAGGCCCGTGAGAGCGCAGACGCACTGATCGCACAGACTGAGAAGGAGTGCACAGACAAGAAGAATACTATAACTGCAGAGCTCGAGGCATACGAGACAGATGTCAAGGAGAGATGCACAAAGCTCCAGACAGATACAGAGATACAGTGCCAGCAGATGTATGATCAGACCGAGGCAAAGTGCAACAGCATGAAGGATGAGGCATACTCAGAGGCAGAGAAGACAAGAAATAAATCTCACGCAGATGCAGAGGCTCTGTCGGCAAAGACAGATTACGAGTGCAAGGTTATGAGAGAGGAAGCTCAGAAGGATGCTGCCAATACAAGAAATGCAGCCACAGATGATGCAACCAGACTTCGCAACAATGTGAAGAAGGAGTGCGAGAGCGTAAGCAGATATATGTCAGATCTTCTGTCATCACTGGACAATGTTATTTCTGCATGTGCTTCAACAAAGGATGTTGCCGACAAGGCATTTACCGGACTGAAGAGCGAGGCAACTGCTATGGTTAGTGATGCTGAGGATGCACAGTAGTAATATATGATATATGGTAACATGAAACTTTTCTATGTGATGGGACATAGGAAAGTTTTATGTGCATTAAGGGGTAAATAATATACGGGGTGTATAATAATGGGATAAAACTGCACTTGTGCAGTGGATATATGGAGAGATATTTATGGAGATAAACAGACTTAGTGGTTATTCAGATTTTCTGGGAATAGTTGAATATCCTGCGGTTGTGTTCTGCGAGGATGGTGAAGTCCTCAGCATAAACAATGCCGCAGTTAAGATCGTGGGTTCGGATGTTGAATCCATTGCCATGGAGCCGGATAAGTTTATGGTCAGCGATGAGTTCTGGCCGACACTTGACGACAAGAAGGCTATCATATGGCACAGACTTGGACTTATAGTTAACGACAAGGACAGATATGTAGTCAGTGGATTTGTCAACCAGTTTGAATATGGTGACAAGAAGGCGTATATGGTATTGTTTGAGCTTCGATCAGACGTTACGATAGGAAGCGTGAGTCTTGAGAGGATCATAAACCATATAGGTGTTATAGCTCTGTATCTGTATAAGCCGGAGGGTGTATGGAGAACGAGATACGTATCTAAGAACATATCTGAGTATGGATATACAGATGGCAATTTCTACAGTGGGCTGGTGGGACTCAGCGACCTGCTCCCTAAGAGTGATTATGACCTTCTGATCGGACAGCTCTACAAGGTTCAGAATACCGGAGTGGATGATTTTGAGATGGAGACTAGGATCGTATCAGCTCACAGAGATATAAATAAGATGAGACTTAAGTGTCACATCGTGAGAACCACAGATGGCGACATGGATGGAATAGAGCTCCTGTTCATAAAGGACAAGGAGACCGGATACAATGAGGATCAGGCGGCGTATATATTATCTGCCATGTCTAAGATCAAGAGCTTTGTCATGGTACAGCAGTACGAGAATGGCAGACCGATCTTCAAGTATATAACCCCGAACGCCAAGCAGATGGGAATAAATGTGGATGCCATCAAGCTTGGTGACAGACTCATAGAGGATTATATCCATCCGAAGGACAGAAGCAGGGTTATGGCGAATGTCAGAAACGCCACGAAGCGCGAGGACAAGGACTACGAGGAAGAGTTCAGGATAGTCAACGACAGAGGCGAGGTTATCTGGGTGAAGTCCCAGAGCTCTGTGACACAGGCGGCTGATAACACATACACGGTTGAGTATTTTATATCTGATATTACGGACAAGAAGGCTCTTGAGAACAGTGTTGAGCGCGCTAAGAAGGAGTTCGATGACAAGCTCTCATACATTATGAAGACAAATACCCAGTCGGATGAGGAAAGGAATCAGATAGATACCGAGAAGTGGACTCTGATAACGAAGGCGTTTTCTGCACTCACAGGGCTTTATACAACTATCATAGACCCTGTGGGCAAGAAGATGGTTGAGCCGGCCGGCCCTCAGAAGCATATGGGTTATTTCTATGATATGTTTGAGAAGCCTCAGTATAAGCAGATATATATGAAGTTAAATGAGGTAGTTCTCAGGAACAATGTTCCGGTTATGATGGAAATGGACGATGACATCACGGGAAGTATGATCTGTGGTGCACCGATCATGATAGATGGCAAGCATGTGGCAACATGGATATGCTGTTCATATGATGACGAGGATGCAAAGAAAATGGAGAGCGTATACAAGGTGCAGTGGCAGCTTGGACGCATTTTCTCCGAATACGCATTCAGCTCTCAGATCCTGGCAAAGGAGGCGATCCGTGCCAAATCAGAGGAGGTCATAATGGAGAACAAGCTGCAGTGGCAGAAGATTCTGCTTGATGCCCTGAACACTTCAGATAAGAGCTCCCAGCAGGTTATCAATGACGTGATAGCACAGGTGGGCGAGGTCTTAAATGCTGACGTGGCAGCCCTGTATGTGAAGGACAAGCAGGGAGATCTGGATTGCCAGTATATCTGGTCCAAGAATCAGAGCATGTCTGCGGAGGAGTATGTGACAGAGTGGCAGCGCGCCAACATGAAGTTCAGATCATGGCAGAATGGTCAGGGCTCGGGCAAGCTGGTGGACAAGGGATACCTTGTGATAGATGCAAAGCATATGGATGAAGCAGCTAAGAAGATCATGTCAGGGGGGCCTGTTAAGAGCTTTACCGCAGTTCCTGTGTATGTCAATGGCAATTATGGAGCGGTATTTGTGCTGGCGAATACCTCTATCAACAAATTGTGGACCACAGAGGAGATTGAATTTGTAAAGCAGACAGGTGATGTACTCAGAAGTGCCCTTGAGAAGATAGAGAGCGATGACAGTGTTAAACGCATAAACAGTGTTCTCCTCGATACATATAACTATATTGATGAGGGTATATTTATTAGAGAAGTTGATACTGGAAGAGTGCTGTTCTCGAACAGGACTCTGAACGATATGCTTGGATATGATTTTACAGACAAGGACAGTAAGCTCCTTATAGAGAATCTCAGAGATAAGTACAAGCTCATGGGAGGTCCGGATCAGCATCTGGCTACGGACAGCAAGGAGGTCAACTGGAGAAGCTATATAAGAAGTCTCGACAAGATCATGGATTTGACTGAAGTTAGCATGAAATGGCTTGACGGCAGCAATGCATCTCTTGTAATATTAAGGGACGTGAACGAATAGAAGGGAGACTTGTGATGGCAAGCGCAGATATTGGTATAGATTTAGGTACAGCCAGTATACTGGTGTATGTGAAAGGCAAAGGAGTCGTACTCAAGGAGCCTTCAGTAGTTGCATACGACAGGGATACTAATAAGATAGTGGCTATTGGTGAAGAGGCGAGACTTATGCTTGGAAGAACTCCGGGTAATATAGTGGCCATCAGACCTCTCAGGCAGGGCGTAATCTCTGATTATACGATAACAGAGAAGATGCTCAAGTATTTCATACAGAAGGCTGTCGGAAGGAGTTATTTTGGAAGACGACCTAGGATCAGCGTATGTGTACCTTCTCAGGTTACAGAGGTTGAGAAGAAGGCAGTTGAGGATGCAACTTATGCGGCCGGTGCCAGGGATGTGTCCATAATTGAGGAGCCTGTGGCAGCAGCCATTGGCGCAGGAATAGATATATACAGACCATGTGGTAACATGATAGTTGATATAGGTGGTGGAACTGCCGATATAGCAGTCATCTCTCTCGGAGGTCCTGTTGTCAGTGCATCCATTAAGGTGGCCGGAGATGATTTTGATGAGGCAGTTGTCAGATTCATGAGAAAGAAGCATAACCTTCTCATAGGAGAGAGAACCGCCGAGGAGATCAAGATTAAGATAGGTACATGTTACAGAAGACCTGAGAATATAACGTTGGATATACGAGGCAGAAACCTTGTAACCGGTCTTCCGAAGACTGTTACGGTCACATCGGATGAGACGGAGGAGGCACTTCGTGAGCCTGCGTCCCAGATATGTGAAGCTGTTCATTCAGTTCTGGAGAGAACTCCTCCTGAGCTTGCTGCTGATATTGCAGATCGTGGTATAGTTCTGACTGGTGGTGGTGCGCTGCTCCACGGACTTGAGGAGCTGCTTGAGGAGAAGACAGGAATAACCACCATGACAGCGGAGGATCCACTCAGAGCGGTGGCCATTGGTACAGGAAAGTACATCGAGCTTCTCAGCGAGAAGAACAATTAAGACAGGAGCTGAGGACTCAGTCTTCAGAGGAGAGAAAACTTGGTAAGAGAAGGTTACGTAGAGAAAGTTATATATAAGAATGAAGACAATGGGTACGCCGTCTTCGCCGTTGAGGGCGAGGACGGCGAAGATATTTTTGTGGGGAATCTTCACGGCGTTGCAGAGGGGATCTATGTATCGGCGGAGGGGGATTATGTAGAGCATCCAACTTATGATTTGCAGTTCAAATTCACCTCATGTGAGATCAAGATGCCGGATGATGTGCTCAGTATTGAGAAGTACCTCGGTTCGGGCATCATAAAGGGTGTCGGAGAGGCTCTGGCAAAACGTATAGTGAAGAAGTTTCGCATGGACTCACTCAGGATAATCGAGGAAGAGCCGGAGCGCCTTGCGGAGATACGTGGAATATCAGAGAGGAAGGCCAGAGACATTGCCGTGTCATACAACGAGAAGAAAGAGATGCAGGATGCGCTCATGTTCCTGACCGGTCTCAATATCCCGGTGAACCTCGCTGTAAAGATCTACAATGAATACGGTGACGAAGTGTACGACATAGTGAGGACAAATCCCTATAAGATAGCAGAGGATATAACGGGCGTTGGATTCAGGACAGCGGACGAGATTGCGGACAGACTTGGTATCGGAAGAGATTCGGATTTCAGGGTAAGAGCCGCTATTATGTATGCCCTATCCGGTGCAAATGGACTTGGCCATATGTATATTCCCCAGAAGATGCTGGTAGACAAGACATATTCATTGCTGATGAATGAGTACATGCCATATGATCCGGAGCTTGAGATGTCTATATGCAATCAAATACTTGAGCTCAGCGTTGCCGGCAAGATAATCATAAAGGAGTTGAAGGACGATCCAGATTCAGGGGAGTTCCCAGATGTGAGCCTTGATGATCCGGTGGCTGACATAGACATGGATTTGCTGGATACGGAGTCAGAGTCAAACGTGACAAATGCCGTGTATGCAGCACCTAATTATTATATGGAGCTCAATTCGGCAAGACTTCTGTGTGAGCTCAACATAGATTTCTCAAAGGCAAAGCTCAAGATAGACAAGGTTGTTGAGACGGTAGAAAAGTCAGAGAATATGAAGCTGGCTGATGCCCAGAGACTTGCCATAAGAAATGCCGTGGATCACGGCGTTGCGGTCATAACCGGAGGCCCCGGAACCGGAAAGACAACGATCATAAATGTACTTATCAAGATATACGAGAGCTTCAGGATGAAGATAGTTCTCGCTGCGCCTACAGGACGTGCAGCCAAGAGGATAACAGAGGCCACAGGATACGGAGCACAGACCATACACAGAATGCTCGAGCTTACGGGCGGAGTGGAAGGAGAAGAGACTTCTGCGTATACATTTATGCGGAATGAGAGCAATCCACTTGAGGCCGATGTTATCATAATAGATGAGATGTCCATGGTTGACAGCAGCATTTTCTACAGTCTGCTCAAGGCTGTGGCTCCGGGCACAAGACTTGTGCTTGTGGGTGATTCGGATCAGCTTCCGTCAGTTGGCCCGGGAAATGTGCTCAAGGATATCATAGCGTCCGGTGTGTTCAGCGTGTCGGTGCTGGACAGGATATACAGACAGGGCGAGGACAGCGATATCATAGGCAATGCCCACAGGATAAAGGATGGAGAGCATGTGGAGATCAAGAACAAGAGCAGGGATTTCTTCTTTGTTCCAAGGAATGGCTACAATGAGATCGTGGCAGAGCTCAAGGTGCTTCTGACAAAGCAGCTTCCATCATATTTTGGTGTGGATAAATCGGATATACAGGTGCTGACACCTATGCGTAAGTATGATATGGGTGTTGAGAACCTCAACAAGCAGCTTCAGGATGTCCTCAATCCGGAGGGACACGGAAAGCCCGAGCATGACCGGGGCGATGTGGTGTTCAGACAGGGCGATAAGGTCATGCAGGTCAAGAACAATTACAAGCAGGAGTGGAAGATACTGGATCCGTCGGGCAGATTTGCCAAGGAGGAAGGAGTCGGAGTGTTCAACGGCGATATTGGATTTGTAAAGGCTGTTGACGACTACGAGCAGAGGATCGTGGTGGAATTTGACGATGGAAGACAGACTGAGTATCCATACAACCAGCTTGAGGAGCTTGAGCATGCATTTGCGATAACCATACATAAGTCGCAGGGAAGTGAGTATCCCGTGGTTGTGATCCCGCTTCTCAGATGCCCACCTAAGCTTTTGAACAGAAACCTGCTGTATACGGCGGTGACGAGAGCCAGAAGAAGCGTGGTCATAGTGGGCAATATAGGACTGGTAAATACGATGATAGACAATGAGGATGAACAGAAGAGATACACCTCATTTGCACTGAGACTCAGGGAGATGGAGAGAAGATGAAACGATGCGCAGATAAGTTCGGGTTCGGACGACTGCTCACGGATCTCCTGTATCCCCGCCGGTGTGCGATATGTGACGAGGTGCTTCCGATGGGAGAAGGGCTGATATGCAGAGGGCATAACAGCCTTCCCTATGTGAAGGCTCCGTCATGTATGGTGTGCGGCAAGGAGGTCGACAGTGAAGAGCGGGAGCTCTGTCTGGACTGTGAAAAACATTCAAGAAATTTCGAAAGAGGTTTCCCCGTATTTAATTACGTGGAACCCATCAAAGCCAGTGTTCTGGCGATAAAATACCATAACAAAAAAGAATATTGTGATTTTTACGGAGCTCAGATGGCGGAGAAGGTGCGCCCGTATGTCAGAAGGTATGGAATAGATGCGGTCACCTGTGTACCTTTGCACAGGAGAAAGCAGAGACAGCGCGGCTACAATCAGGCGGCTGTACTGGCGAAGGTTGTCGCTGATGAACTGGGGCTTCCATTCTGTGAGGATATGCTGGTGAGAAGAAAGTACACCACACCGCAGAAGAAATTGGACAACCTGGAGAGGGCAAACAACATAAAGACATCCATGGACATAGGCAGAGTGTACCCGGAGTACAGAAATATCCTGCTTGTGGATGACATATATACAACCGGTGTCACCATAGACGTG
>OJMO01000065.1_pt1 | contig 79454 bp, 104 predicted proteins | sample 1597241 | NCBI WGS metagenome assembly OJMO01 (sample SAMEA2452129, study PRJEB22498) | human gut metagenome | biome: human feces; feature: human gut; material: feces | place: Australia | collected 2012 | reverse complement strand
AGATTTAAAATTTCTCTTTCTAGGCTTGTGACAATCGTATTTCCTGAACTTCCAGCTGTTGTTTCTTCAATCTCTTCAGCTTCTATGTTAGCTATGCTTTCAGAGCTACCTAATACCGAAGAAATTTCAAAATGTAATCTAAAACACTTAACTAATATTCTTCTAAAAAATTCACATTCAAAGTATGGAAGAGATAAAGCAATTGAAATACGTGATTTAGCGAAAAATAGTATTGGTACAAAAAGTCAAGCTATTTCTATGGAACTACAGCAGGTTATTTCTATTATAAAATTTATTGAATTACAATTAAAAGCTACTGAAAATAAAATTAAGGAATCTATGAAATTAATAGATAGTCCTATATTATCTATCCCTGGAGTTTCTTATACTTTAGCTGCCATAATACAAGCAGAAATTAATGACATAAACAGATTTGAGAATCCTGCTAAACTACTTGCATTTGCCGGATTAGATCCTTCAACGTATCAATCTGGCAAATTCACCTCATCTCATCAAGTAATGATAAAGAGAGGCTCAAAATATTTACGTTATGCTCTTATTTTGGCAGCTAGAACTGTTTGCCTGAATGATTCGTCATTTAAGGCTTTTAGAGATAAGAAACTTTCCGAAGAAAAGCATTATACTGTTGCAATGAGCCACGTTGCAAAAAAATTAGTGAGAGTTATTTACTATCTTTTACAGAACAATACTACTTATGATTCTACTAAAATAGCTTAATAACATGGCCACATATGTTTTAAAAAGCATTCTTCCGAATGCTTATTTGTTATGCTCTTTTGTTTTTATTGGTATTCAAAAAAATATTTATAATTTTTTATAAAAAATACTTGACTTTCATATAGTTAGTCTATTTTGCTTATAAACTCATAAATCCAATTTCACGTTTTAACATTTTTAATCTCATAAAATTTAAACACATCACGCAATCTCATTATATAATTGCTCATTTAGATTCATTCCCAATGAACAATTTGAAGATAATTCATATACAGACTTTATTTTTCCTTTTACTTTACTATCTAAAAAGATAATCTTCTCTATTAACTTCATATTTATTAAATCATTAAGCTCTTTATTTAGTTTCATACTTTCAAAATCGAAACTATGTGCTGTAAAAATTCCTTTTACGCCAGAGCAAACTGCATAATTAATTGCATCTATATCAGCTGAGCTTCCTATTTCATCTGCAACTATTACTTTTGGAGCCATAGATCTTATTGCCATCTTTATTCCTAATGGTTTTGTAATGTTTTCTAATACATCTGTTCTTATTCCTATATTGTTTTGTGGCATGCCTTTGTACATTGCTGAAATTTCTCCTCTTTCATCTATTAAACTAACATCTATTCCTTTAAATCCAATCTCTGGAATTCCATCACTTACTTTTCTTACTAAGTCTTTTAACAAAGTAGTTTTTCCTGCACCTGGTGGTGATACAATTAATGTATGAAAAATAGTATTGTTTTCTAAATCTATTACATATTTTAATATATTATTACTACAATCAAAAACCTGTCTTGCTATTCTGAAATTTAATGATGATATGTATTTAATATTTATAACTTTATTATCTTCTAAAACAACATCACCTGTTATTCCTACTCTATGCCCACCATTAATTGTAATGTATCCGTTTATAATTTCATTTTGATAACTATATATAGAATTATCACAAATACTTTGCATAATCTGCAAAATTTCATCTCTATTTGTAAAATGACTTACTATATAATCTTCCTTCTCATTTATTTTTATTATAATTGGACCATTTACTCTAATTCTAATTTCTTGTACTTTATCTGCCTCTCCATTTATTACATTATTAATCTTATTAGAAATATTTAATGGAAAATATTTTAATACATCTAACATTTTCTAGCTTGTCCTCCTTTAGAATTAACTAAATATTACTATTATTATATATATTCATATGTATTTAATATTATTACTATTTGCTTAATTGATTTAAAAGAAATATGGACATTAGCACTAATTTTACATAAAGTCTAAAATAATTTCCATGTACGTAAACTTATTATGTTTTTAAAATAACTTGTAAAAGCATTTTTCCTTACATTATTTATTTTGCAAAACAACTACGAAAAATATTTGACTCCATTTATTTATTTCGAACTACAAAAATTATATATTTTCTATCTAACTTTTATTTATCATGTTAGTTATATTTATATAGTTTTTATATAACAAAAAAGAAGCTAATAATTTAATATTATCAAGCCTCTTTTTTGTATTTTAATATTTACAATTTTATTCTTCCCAGTTATGATAAACATTTGTAACATCATCTAAATCATCTAACATATCTAATAATCTTTGCATTCTTGCTTCACCTTTTTCATCTAATGCTACATATGTTGTTGGAACCATTTGTACTTCTGCTTCTAAGAATTCTAGTCCTTCTGATTCTAGTTTTTCACGAACAGTAGAAAAATCTTCTGGAGCTGTTGTAATTTGATATACTTCTTCTTCTGCTTCGAAATCTTCTGCACCACTATCTATTGCAAGTAACATTAAATCATCTTCTGTCATATCAGTTGTTGTTTTATCGATAACAATTACACCTTTTTTGTTAAATAAATAAGATACACATCCTGTTGTTCCTAAATTTCCACCAGATTTATCAAATGCATGTCTAACATCTGCTGCTGTTCTATTTTTGTTATCTGTACTTCCTTCTACTATTACAGCTACTCCATTTGGTCCATATCCTTCATATATTACTTCTTCATAATTTGCTGAATCTGCTGAACCTGCTGCTTTTTTTATTGCATTATTTATAGTATCATTTGGCATATTGGCAGCTTTACATTTTGCTATTACATCTTTTAATTTAGAATTACCAGCAGGATCTGGTCCTCCTTGTTTTACTGCTACTAATAATTCTCTTCCTAATTTAGTAAATATTTTTCCTCTTGCAGCATCTGCTTTACCTTTTTTTGCTTGAATGTTATGCCATTTTGAATGTCCTGACATGGTTAATTCCTCCTTTATTTTTTATTACAGCTATATATGTTTGCTGTCTTATTGTTTGTATTTTTATCGAATTGCCTTATATATATTATCACATTTTTTTCTTTTTGTGTAGTCCTTATGCAGTGATTTTTAGATTTTGCATTTGTTGAGTAATAAGTTTCAAATTTTTCTCTCATAAATTTCCACTACAATTTGCTTATTTTAAATCTATATATTAAATCGGTAATTGGTCTAACCTCCAATCCATTCGATAAATTACCTTTTCCAAGTCATTGTGTATTATATTTCACCTGTATCTTTATCTATATCTTTACTTGCAATTATAAAATCATTTTTCTATATTTGCATTACATCATTTATGTCGTTTTTTCAAATTTTCTTATCATATATTTCTCCTATAATTTATAAAGCAAATTGTATAATAACTCCAGGAATAGCACAAATAACTAGTGCTAATGTTTCTCCCATAATTATCATTTTTAATCTCCCTACAAATTACTTTTTTACTATGATTATAACATAAAGGACAGATAATTTTCAAACTCTCTGTCCTATAATTTATATTTTATTTTTCTTAATTGGAATCCAAACTTCACTATAGTATTTTCATTATCAATCTTTTTATAGTCTTCTGGATTTTTGAATACATTTTAACATTATATCTTGCTGCTATTTCATAGTCATTCGAAATTTGGTAACTACTCCTTAAATATTCTTTATTAGTATTAATATTAACATCATATTTAGGTTTTATCTTGTTCATTGCATTCTTCATGAAAAACATTCTCTTTTATTTTGCTCTCCTCTACGGAACTGCTGTTGAAGTAGATACATGAAATATTGTGAATGCCTTTAGACAATTTTAACAATACTTTCACTCTAATTCAAAGCTACCAGTATATAGTCTATAATACATTCCTTTCTCATTTATCAAGTCTTCGTGTTTTCCTCTTTCTATAATCTGTCCATGATCTAATACCATAATTGCTTTTGAATTTCTTACTGTTGAGAGCCTATGTGCAATTACAAATACAGTTCTTCCACTCATCAATTTATCCATTCCATCTTGTACAATTTTTTCTGTTCTAGTATCAATACTTGAAGTTGCTTCATCTAATATCATGACTGGTGGATTATTAATTGCAGCTCTTGCAATAGAAATCAATTGTTTTTGCCCTTGTGATAAACTTCCTCCATTTCCATCTATCGTCGTATCGTATCCATTTGGTAAATTCATAATAAAATTATGTGCATTTGCAAGTTTTGCTGCTTCTATTACTTCTTCATCTGATGCTTTTTCACTACCATATCTAATGTTTTCTTTAATTGTCCCTGTGAACAAATTTACATCTTGCAATACCATTCCGAGCGATTTTCTTAAGTCTTCTTTCTTAATTTTTTTAATATTAATGCCATCATATCTAATTTTTCCATTTTCAATATCATAAAAGCGATTAATCAAGTTTGTAATAGTTGTTTTTCCTGCTCCTGTTGCTCCAACAAAAGCAATTTTCTGCCCAGGCTTTGCATATAAACTGATATTTTTCAAAACAATCTTGTTTTCCTCATAGCCAAAATCTACATTTTCAAATTCAATATGTCCTTTTAACTCAATGTATTCTAATTTGCCATCATGATGTTTATGTTTCCAAGCCCACATTCCTGTATATTCATCTGCTTCTATAATTTCTCCGTTTTCCTTTTTAGCATTTACTAAAGTAACATATCCATCATCAAATTCTGGTTCTTCATCTATCATTTCAAATATTCTTCTTGCTCCTGCTAGTGCCATAACTACTATATTAATTTGATTTGACAATTTAGCAATCGGCATTGCAAAGCTTTTACTTAAATTCAAGAAAGACGCAATAGATCCTATAGTTAAGCCTCCTATTCCATGAATAGCAAGCAAACCTCCGACTACACCTATTAATACAAATTGTATATTTCCTAAATTTGCTAAAGCTGGCATTAAAATATTAGCATATCTATTTGCAGTGGTTGTATCATTACAAAGTTTTTCATTTAGTTCTCTAAACTCTTCAATTGCTTCTTCTTCATGGGAAAATACTTTTATTACTTTTTGTCCATTAATCATTTCTTCAATATATCCATCTACTTTTGCTAGTGCTTCTTGTTGTTTCATAAAGTGGGTACTGCTCTTTCCACCAACAGTTTTTGTCAATTTTAACATAGCAAACAAGATAAATAGTACAACTATTGTTAAATATGGACTAGTATAAATCATGACAATAAAGGTAGAAATAATTGTTATAATCATAGAAACGATTTCTGGTATTCCCCTAGAAATTAACTCTCTTAATGTATCTGCATCATTTGTATAATAGCTCATGATTTCTCCATGTGTATGAGTATCAAAATATCGAATTGGTAATTTTTGCATTTTTTTAAACATCTCATCACGAATTACTTTTAAAGTTCCCTGTGCTACTTTTGACATCATTCTATTATATAAATAAGTGGCAATTATTCCTATTAAATAAATACATGACATACCAGTAAGAGCTTTTAATAGTGGAGTGAATATAGGATTTTCCTGTACTAACATTGGTGAAATGTAATTATCTATTAGTTTTTGTATAAAAATTGAGCTTGCTACACTAGTTAATGAACTTAGAATAATGAATATCATAACAACTATAATTTGTATTTTAAAATTTCTAAGTACATAACCTAATAATCTCTTAATTGTTCCTTTATCAAACTTTTTTCCTTTATTCATTAACTGCCTCCTCTCCTTTTACTTGTGAGTAATAAACCTCTTGGTAGATTGCATTTGATTTTAATAATTCTTCATGTGTACCGATTCCGTTGATTTCTCCATTATCTAATACAATGATTTGGTCACTATCTTGAACAGAAGATACTCTTTGTGCAATAATAATTTTAGTTGTATTTGGTATTTCCTCCATAAATGCTTTTCTAATCAGACTATCTGTTTTTGTGTCTACTGCTGATGTTGAATCATCTAAAATCAATATCTTTGGCTTTTCAAAAGTGCTCTAGCAATACAAAGTCTTTGTTTTTGTCCTCCTGATACGTTCGTTCCTCCTTGTTCAATATATGTGTCATATTTGTTGGGAAAGTTTTCTATAAATTCATCAGCTTGTGCTAATTTGCAAGCTTTTATTATTTCTTCATCAGTTGCGTCTTTATTACCCCATCTTAAATTCTCTTTTATAGTACCTGAAAATAATTCGTTTTTTTGAAGTACCACAGAAACTTCATCTCTTAGGGTTTTGATATTATATTCTTTTACATTAACTCCACTAACTTTAAGTACACCTTCTGTGACATCATACAATCTTGGAATTAACTGTACGATACTGGATTTGGCACTCCCTGTTCCACCAATAATTCCTATTGTTTGACCTGACTCTATTTTTAAATTGATATTCTTTAAAGCTAATTTGTTTTTATCTTTGATGTAACTAAAACTTACATTATTAAATTCTATCTTTCCATCTTTTACTTCCATAATTGGTGATTCTGGATTTTTTAAATCTGGCTCTTCTTCTAATATTTCTATAATTCTCCTTCCTGACTCAATTGCCATAGTAACAGTTACAAATATCATAGATACTAACATAAGACTTGATAGAATTTGCATTGCATAAGCAATTAAGCTTGTTAATTCTCCTTCTGTTAAAAATCCTCCAACAATATATTTTGCTCCAAACCAAGAAATTAGAGTAATACAAGTATACACTGTCAATTGCATTAATGGGTTGTTAAAAGCAATGATTGCTTCTGCTTTTGTGAAATCTTTATAAATAATATTGGAAACTTCTTCGAATTTTCTCACTTCTGTTTCTTCTTTTACAAAAGATTTTACAACTCTAATTCCCTTTACATTTTCTTGCACAACATTGTTTAATTTATCATAGTTATTAAATACCCTTTTAAAAATAGGATGGGCCAGTTTAGAGATTAGTATCAATAATACGCCAAGTACCAAAGAGCTTATTAAAAAGATAATTGCTATTTTCCCATTAATCATAAATGACATAACCATAGCTAAAATAATGGTAATTGGTGCTCTTACTGCGCCTTTAATAATCATCATAAATGCTTGTTGTACATTAGTAACATCTGTTGTTAGTCTTGTAACAATACTAGACGTACTAAATTTATCAATGTTTAAAAATGAATATTTTTGTACCTTTTCATACATATCTTGTCTTAGATTTTTCGCAAACCCAGCTGATGCAGTTGCAGCAAATCTTCCAGACATTACTCCAAAAAACAAAGATAAAAATGCTGTACCTAACAGTAACACAGCCAGCTTCAAAATAACACCTGTATCACCTTGTGAAATTCCATCATCAATTAACTTTGCTAGTAAAAATGGAATAGTAATTTCCATACATACTTCTAACACCATACAAATAGGCGTTAAAAGAGTAGCTTTTTTATACTCTCTTATTGATTTACTTAACTTTTTAATCATGATAACTCCCTCTTCTTTATTTTTTTCTCTTTTTAATGTATTCGCATATTATTTCAATTATTTTATCATTTCCAAGTTCACAATTTAAGCATAAATCGTAGTTTTCTTTTTCTCCCCATTTTTGGTTTGAAATTACTTCATAATACATTGCTCTTGACTTTGTAGATTGTATCATATTTTTTTCGGCATCTTTCTCTGTATCATGATAATTATTTTTTATATTTTGTATTTTATATTCTTTCCCTGCATATAGGAAGATTTTAATAAGATTTGAATTATCTTTTAATATATAATCTGCTGCTCTACCAACAATAACACATTCTCCTTGTTGAGCAATTTCTTTGATAATTCTTGATTGATAAATCATTGCATCTTTATTGGCATCTAATGATAAGAAATTATCATATAAATCTTTTTCTCCTAAATTTTCTACTAAATTATGACTTGTTGCAAAATTCTTAATTTCTTCTTTATCATAAAAAGCAATGTTAAATTTTTTTGCAATCTCTTTTGCAATTCTTTTACCATTCGTTCCATGTTCTCTTGAAATACTAATAATTAAGTTGTTTTCCTTCTTCTCTACTTCAGAAGTTGTTTCTAACATTTTTATTTTTGCATTATAAGAATTTTTTAATATTCCTAAAGATATACAAGCTGTTAAGATTTCTGCAATTGGGAATGTCCACCAAACAAGGTTAATAACATCACTTGATAATGTGAATAAATATGCAATTGGAAACACAAATATTGTTAGTCTAAATAATGAAATGACAAGCGGTCTTAGTGCATATCTTACTGATTGCAATACACCTTGAATTGCTACTGAAATTCCCATAAAGATATAGCTAATGCTTGCAATTCTAAGTGCCACTACACATACTTCAATCATTTCTAATGATGTGCCACCAGTTAGTCCAAATAAATTTGATATTGGTCTTGCTAATATTTCAAAAGCAATTGTTAAAACAAAGGTAACTATTAAAGTATCAATTATTCCATATTTGATACATTCGTCAATTCTTTTCTTATCTTTCATACCATAGTTAAAAGATAAAATAGAAATGATCGTATTAGATAATCCAAATGCTGCAAATAGTGGGATTTGTTGTATTTTGTAATAAATACCAAAAGAGCCTACTAATATACTTGTATCAGCTTTCGATAAACCTAAGATAGCATTCATTCCTGCCATCATAACAGCAAGTAATCCCTGCATAATTGTTGCAGAAAGCCCAATTGTATAAATTCCCTTGATCAATCCTGCTTCTGGTTTAATATATTTTAAATTGCCATTAATCTCTTTGTTTTTGGTATAATGGAAAATTATAGCAATAGCAAGAGATATAAATTGTCCTATTACTGTTGCTAATGCTGCTCCTGCAACTCCCATTTTCATTGGATAAATAAATATATAATCTAATATAATGTTTGCAAGCGCTCCTGAAATTTGGGCAATTGTTGAAAGCATTGTTCTACCAGTTGCCTGCAAAAATCTTTCATATACAGCATAAGCTATTGCACCTAATGACAGGCAAGAACAAATTTTAAGGTAGGTTGTTCCCATCATGATTACTTCTTCATTTCCATTAGCAAATAGTGATATAAACCACTTTGAGCCCAATAAACCAAACAAGAAAAATACTAAGAATATACATCCACTTAAAAATATACCATTACCAGCCACTTTATTTACTTTTTCTTGATTATTTTCTCCTAAGCTTTTTGACAATAAAGCATTTAATCCCACACCTGTTCCAACGCCTATTGCAATAATTAGAATTTGAATTGGAAAAGCTAGTGTAAGCGCTTGATTTGCTAGAACACCACTTTCTCCCATATTAGTTACAAAAATACTGTCTACCACATTATACAATGCTTGTAAGATCATTGATACAATCATTGGTAACCCCATTTTCCAGAAAAGTTTTTTCATGGGTGTTGTAGCCATTTTATTTTTTTCGTCTCTTTCCATATCTTTCCTCCTTCTATTTAGCAAAAAAAATAACGCAAGTCCCTTTATCTGGACTTACGTTTTTACTGCTCGACTAATATATTTTATCATATTTTATATTTTTATGTAATACTTTTTTCAAAAATTATTAAAAAAATAAATTCATAATTAATCAAACTTACTATTTGTATGGATTCATAATAGCACAAATAGGAAGTAATTTGAAAATTACTTCCTATAAAACATTTTAATTATTTTAAGCTATCAGTCCAATTTTTAATTTCAGAATCTGATGGATTAGAACTAAAACGATGTCCCTCTTTCCAGTTTCCACTGTTTGCTTCTCTTTCAAGCAATTTTCCACTTTGTCCTATCTCTGATGATGCTGATGTACAAAATGGAATTACTGTTTTTCCGCTAAAGTCATTTGCTTTTACAAAACTATCTACTGGCCATGCTGCAATTCCCCACCATATTGGATAACCAATTAAAACTGTATCATAATCTTCGAAGTTTTCTACTTTTGTCTCTTTTAACTTAACATCTCTTAAAGATTCATCATTATATTCTTTTGAAACTCTTGAATTATTGTTTGTCCAGTTTAAATCTTCCGCTGCATATACTTCTTCTGGTACTATTTCAAAAATGTCAGCATCTAAATTCTTTGCAATTTTTTCTGCAACTTCTTTTGTATGATTTTGAGCTGAATAATATATTATTAATGTTTTACTTTTACTACTTGGATTGTTTGTATTTTTACCTTCTTCATTATCTTCATTTATTCCGTTAGTATTGTTTGTATTATTTACTAATTCTGTGTTCTCATTTTCTTCATTTCCTATATTTGAATTGTTTTTTTCTGCATTATTATTTTTGTTATATATTGCAAAACATACAATTGCAATTATGATAATAAATACGGCTACAATTAGACCTATAATTCCTTTTTTATTCATTTTTTAATCTCTCCTTTCATTTTTAACTTTTTTATAGGTTTGCAATTTCGGATTTGCTCAATTGCATAAGTTATTCGTAATTCACTTCGTTCAAACGACTAACTTAATTACCAATTCTTTTTATCTTTTGTATGGTCATGATTTGTTCTTCTTGATTTTACTGTTTCATCAAACCACTTTACCATATTGGGATCTGTATGTGAAAAAAATAAACTTGTTTTTGTGTCTAATTCTTTTATTTTTTCCATATCTTCTTCTGATAATTTAAAATCAAAAATGTTAAAGTTTTCTTTTACTCTCTCTATTTGTGTTGATTTTGAAATAGCTACTACATCTCTTTGTATTAACCATCTTAATATAACTTGTGCTACTGATTTGTTATATTTTTTACCTATTTCTGTTAATACCTCATTTGAAAACATATTATTTTTTCCTTCAGCAAATGGAGCCCATGCTTCAATTTGAACATTAAAGTTTTTCATATTCTCTTGAGCTTCATATTGGCTATTAAATACATTTGTTTCCACTTGGTTTACATGTGGTGCTATTTTTCTTTCAAATAGGCATATATCTGCTAATCTATCTGGATAGAAATTGCTAACACCTATTGCTTTTAATTTTCCTTCTTCATATAAATCTTCTAGTGCTCTATATGCTCCATAATAATCTGCAAAAGGTTGATGTAATAACATTAAGTCTATATAATCTACTTTCAATTTTCTCATTGATTCTAATACAGATTCTTTACATTTTTCATATCCATAATTATCTATCCATACTTTAGAGGTAATAAATATCTCTTCTCTTTTTACTAATCCATCTGTAATTGCTTTTTGTATTCCCTCTCCTACTTCTTCTTCATTAAAATAACTTTGAGCCGTATCAATTAATCTGTATCCTATTTTTATTGCATTATATACACATCTAGCACAATCCTCTTTTGATATTTGGTATACTCCAAATCCATTCTTTGGCATTTTTACACCATTACTTAAAGTTACATATTCCATTTTAAATTTTCCCCCTAATTTCTAATATTTAATTTACTAATTATTTCATTACCATCTGAAGTATCTGTTACAACACCTTTTAATTCCATTCCCATAAGTGTTCCAACTCTGTTTGCTAAAAAATCTATTGCATTTTTAGTCCCCTCATCTGGAGCTGAACCTTGAGCAAATAAATAGAATTTTTTACCTTTTAAAACTTCTGCTTCTGGTAACATGTATAGTCTATCAATAAATGTCTTTAATATTCCACCAACTGTGTACCAATAAACAGGTGCTCCAATTAGTAATGTATCTGCTTTTTCAATTTCCTTAAAAACTTCTCCTATTTGATCATCTTCATATACTTGTCCATATTGAGATATTTTGTAATCTGCCATTTGTAATATATTGTACTTTCTACCTTCCAATATTTTTTCTCCAATACGATATGTGTTTCCTTTTCTATTTGGACTACAATTCATAAATAAAATTTTGTTCATAATCATTCCTTCTTTCTTTACTTACATTATTTTTGAGCATCTAAATTTGGTCTATATGAAGCATAACTTGCTAACTTTTCTGAACTGGCTTCATAATATCTAACATTTTTATTTATTTTAGCAATTTCTTTCATATCTTCTTCTGATAATTCAAAGTCAAATATATTTATATTAGCTTTTATGTGTTCTGGATTAGTAGCTCCTGGAATAACTATATTTCCTGATTGAATATGCCATCTTAATATAATTTGAACATTACTCTTTCCATATTTTTCTGCCAATTCCTTAAATACCTTCTCATTAATTAAATTTTTATCTCCATGTCCTAGTGGATACCAACCCTGAATTTTAATATCATGTTTTGCTAAAAATTCTTTTAATTCAGTTTCTGGATAATATGGATGTGCTTCTACTTGCAATACTGTTGGTTTTATCTCACACATATCTAATATTTCTTGTATTTGTTCTTCACTAAAATTAGATAGTCCTATTCCCTTTACTTTTCCCTCTTTAACTGCTTTTTCCATTATCTTGTATCCTTTAATGTAATTTCCACATGGTTGATGTAATAATAGTAAATCAATATAATCTGTATCTAATCTTTCTAACGTTTTTTCAACTTGATTTTCATCTTCATAAAGAGCTGGCCATAATTTTGTTTCTAAAAATATTTCTTCTCTTTTAATTCCTGATTTTTTTATTCCTCTGCCTACACCTTTTTCATTAACATAGGCATTTGCCGTATCGATTAGTCTATATCCATTTTTTAAAGCGTTATATACTGCTTCTTCTGCTTGATCTGGATTTAGCATAAATGTTCCTATACCTAGTACTGGCATCTCTATTCCATTATTTAATTTTACCCAATTCATAAAATAATACCTCCTAAAATTTTTTCACTATATATACTTTACAATATTTTCAAAAAAATGTACAATAAAAATAACTTATAGCAGTATAACTTTCATGCATACTGAAAAAGGAGTGATATTATGATAGATTCTAATTTATGGAGAGAATTAGCTGTTTTTGAAGAATGTGGTACTTTGTCAAAAGCATCAGAAAAATTATTTATTAGTCAACCTGCTTTAAGTCGTTCCATGAATAGATTAGAAGAAGAACTTGGAATTACAATTTTCACTAGAAGTAAAAACAAATTAACATTAAATGATAATGGGAAACTGGCAGCTGAATATGCTAGAGAAATTATTAGATATGAAGAAAATGCTATAAATGCTATTAGGGCTTTCGATAGTAGGAATCATACAATATCAATAGGTTCGTGTGCTCCTATTCCACTTTCTGAACTTACAGAAGCTGTATCTACTTTATATAAAGATTTTACTATTTCTTCTAAAATTGATGAAAGAGAAATATTACTTAATAATTTAAAATCTGGTATTTATGACATTTGCATTTTTAATCAAGAAATAAAAGACGAAGAATTAATCAGTTTTAAAACTTGTAGTGAGAAGTTATATTTGACATTAGATAAAAGCCACCCTTTAGCAAAAAGAACTAGCATATATTTATCTGAATTAAATGATCAAGATATTCTTTTATATTCTGAAATAGGTTTTTGGTATGAACTTTTAAAAGAGAAAGCTCCAAATGCAAATTTTTTAATTCAACATGATAATAATACTTTTAATACATTACTTAACACTACCTCTTTCCCATCTTTTGTAACAAATAAATCTATTAATCTATACAGAAGAAAACAAACTAATTATAAAGTTACGATTGAAGTATTAGATAAAGAGGCAACTGCCAACTATTATTCTGTGATTTTAAAGGAAAATCAAAAGAAATTTGAGGCTTTATTTGAATTTATAAAAAATCAAGAAAATTCTCATAGTATATAAATAAAAGGGGCAGATAATTATTTTTTTAATTACCTGTCCTACAATTATTTGATTATCTTTCTAGTACTTCATATAAGAATTTTATTGCCTCATCTTGGCTTAATCCATCATGACCTTTTTTCTCTTCATAATGTAAAATAATTTCAATATTATTATACTCAGTAACATTTTTCATTGTTTCTATTTTTTCTAAAAATGGTTAATTAAATATTCGTATTTTACATTATCTTTCTTTACTTCTAAGATATAAAGTAAATCTTCTTTTACTTTATAATTTTCTAAATCATAATAATCGATTTTTTCTACTGGATATGACAATTTTTTCATTTTAGTTTTTTTATCTGATTTTTCTATTGTGTCATCAATTACCTGTTTTGTAATAGTTATTTTATAAATAGCTATTATTCATATATATCTTTTAACATAAATAAGCTTTTATTAAGTAATTTTACATTTCAAATTGACTATTATATAATTCGGCATAAAATCCGTTTTTTTCTAGTAATTCTTCATGTGTTCCTTGTTCTATTATGTTACCTTGATTCATTACTAATATTAAATCTGCATTTTTTATAGTTGACAATCTATGTGCTATAATAAATGATGTTCTATTTTTAGTTAATTTATCCATTGCTTTTTGTACTAGCTCTTCTGTTCTTGTATCTACATTTGATGTTGCTTCATCTAAAATTAAAAATGGTGCATCTTTTATCATTCCTCTTGCAATTGTTAATAATTGTCTTTGTCCTACAGATATACTATCACTTTCTGTTATTACTGAGTCATATCCATGTGGTAAAGTTTTTATAAAGTGATGTATTCCAACTTCTTTACATACTTCTATTACTTTTTCATCACTTACATTTTCTCTGTTATAAACGATGTTTTCTTTAACTGTTCCTTCAAATTGCCAAGTATCTTGTAATACCATAGTAAACAAGTCATGTATATTTTCTCTTGTTAACTCTTTGCTTGAAATTCCATCAATTTTTATATCACCAGAGTTTATATCATAGAATTTCATAAGTAAATTTACCATTGTTGTTTTACCTGCTCCTGTTGGTCCTACAATAGCAATTTTTTGTCCTGGTTTTGCCTTTGCTGTGAAATTCTCTATTGTTGGTTTATTATTATCATCATATTGAAATACAACATTTTCAAATTCTATATTTCCTTTAACTTTTGAAACATCTAATTTTTTTGTTAAATGCTCCTCACTATTCATTTCTTTTTCGTCTAAAAATTCAAATACTCTTTCACTTGCTGCTGCAGTTGATTGAAGTGATGTAATTGCTTGTGCTATTTGTGATAATGGATTTGTAAATAATCTCACATAAGTAATAAAAGCCACAATAACACCAAAAGAAATTATATTATTCATTGTTAAAAGAGCTCCAACAATACATACAGCAACATATCCAAAATTTCCTATAAATCCCATAATTGGTTGCATTAAGCCTGATAAAAATTGACTCTTTTTGTTGCTATTGCATACACTTTGATTAAACTCATCAAATTTATTATTTGCTTCTTCTTCTCCATTATATGCTTTTACAACATTAATACTAGAATAAATTTCTTCAATATGTCCATTTAATTTTCCAAGTTCTACTTGTCTTGCTACGAAATATTTTTGTGATTTTTTCAAAATTACACTCATTCCTGCAAATCCAATTAAACTTGAAATTATAGCTGTCAATGCCATTATCCAGTTTGTATAGAACATCATAACGATTGTTCCTAAAAATAAAGCTACATTACTTACTAAACTTCCTAAAGATTGATTCATAGATTGTGCAATTGTATCTACATCATTTGTTACTCTTGATAAAGTATCTCCTGCTTGATGTTTATCAAAGTATTTTAAAGGTAATTTATTTATTTTTACAGATATTCTACTTCTTAGTTCTTTTGCAAATTTATTTGCAACATCTGTCATACAGATAGATTGGATAAAATTAAAAATAGCACTACATACATAAATTGTAACCAATATAATTGTAATATTTTTAATTTTATCTATATCCATAAATGGTTTTACAACATCTTTAACGCTTTCTGGCATTTCATCTATTTTTTCATATAATTGCTCTGGATTCATATCTTCTGTCATCGAACTTAATATTTTCATTGCTTTTTGCTGATCTTCAAGTGAAATTATTTTTCCATCTATTTCTATATCTTGCATATTTCCTGTTTGCATATTTGCTGAAACTTTAGTTGTTAATTCTTGCATGTTTTCTTTGTTTATAACTAAACCTTCTGATATAGTATCTGTTATTTTTGATAATTGGTTAGGAGCAAGTATAGATAAAATAGATGATAGAATTGCTAAAATTAATGCAATAACAATTAATATTTTAAAATGACCTAATTCGCTAAATAGTCTTTTAACTGCTCCTTTAAAATCTTTTGATTTTTCTGCTACTCTTGGTCCTCCCATTGGTCCTCTTCTTGGAGGATGTACTGTTTTTTCATTATTACTCATTTTCTAACTCCTCCTTTGATAATTGAGATAAAGCAATTTCTTTATATACATCACAATTTTTTAATAATTCTTTGTGAGTACCTTCGCCTACAACTTTTCCTCCATCTAAAACTATTATTTTATCACTGTTTATAATTGTTCCAATTCTTTGACCTACTATTAAACTTGTAGCGTCTTTAGTATATTGTTTTAACTCTTTTCTTAAAATAGAATCTGTTTTATAATCTAGAGCAGAAAAACTATCATCAAATATATATATTTCTGGATCTCTTGCAATAGCTCTTGCAATCGAAAGTCTTTGTTTCTGTCCTCCTGATACATTAGTTCCACCTTGTGCAATCATAGTATCATAGGTTTCTTCCATGTTTTCTACGAACTGTGTTGCTTGTGCTACTTTTACAGCTTCTTTTACTTTTTTATCTGTTATTTCACCTTTTCCATTATTTCCATAGGCAATATTATTTTTTACTGTATCATTAAACATAACTGCTTTTTGTGATACATAACTTATTTTATTATTTAACAATTCTTTTGTATATTCTTTTACATTAATTCCATCTACTAGTACTTCTCCTTCTGTTGCATCATAAAATCTTGGTACTAGATTAATTAATGTTGATTTTCCACTACCTGTTGAACCGATAAAAGCAACTGTTTCTCCTTTATTTGCTTTAAATGAAACATTTTCTAATATATATTCATCTGCATCTGGGTATTTAAATGAAACATTTTTAAATTCTACAGTTCCTTTTTCTTTTGACTCATCCTGTTTCATTTTTCCATCTTTTATTGTTTCTTCTGTATCTAATATTTCATTAATACGATTTGCTGAAACTTGAGCTCTTGGTAACATCATAAAAATCATAGCAAGCATTAAAAATGACATTATTACTTGCATTGCATAAGAACTAAATACTACCATATCTCCAAATATTCCTATTTTGTCTACCATACTTGCATCTTTTATTAAATATGCTCCCATAAAATAAATACCAAGTGTTAAAAAATACATTACAATATACATTACAGGTTGCATAATAGCAAAAGATTTCTGATTAAACAATTGTTGATTTGTAAGTTTTGTATTCACATCTTCAAATTTATCTTCTTGATATCTTTCAGCATTAAATGCTCTTACAACTCTTATTCCAGTTAAATTTTCACGAATAACTCCATTTACTTTATCAATTAATTTTTGAACCTTTTTAAATTTTGGCATTACAATAGCTATTAAAATTCCTATAACTGTAAGCAATATTCCTACTGCTACAGCTGTCATTGCACTCCATTGCCAACTTTTATTTAGAATTTTTGTTATTGCCCAAATAGCTGTTAACGGAGCTTTAATTAATAACTGAATTCCCATAGCTACAAACATTTGAATTTGTGTAACATCATTTGTAGATCTTGTAATTAAGCTACTTGTTGAAAATTGTTTTATTTCATGCATAGCTAATCTTTCTACTTTTGTAAATATCTTTTTTCTAACAGATTTAGAAAATTCTGCTGCTACACTTGCTGTCATATAACCTGTAAAAATTGCAAAAATTAAGCTTCCTAATGCACAGGAAAGCATGTATGCTCCATTTTTTACAATTTCACTCATTTGGCTTCCTTCTGTTTGAACTAATACTGTTATTTGTGACATATAATCTGGCATTTTTAATTCAAGCCATACTTGCCCAACAATTAATATAAATGCTATTAATATCATTAACCATTGTTTTGTTCTTAAGTTTTTTAAAAGTTTAAACATTTTTAATTTCATTCCTTTCTTTTTATTTCATTAAATTTCTTTTCATTTTGTCTAATGTTTCTACAAATCTTTTTAATTCTTCATCTGTAATACCTTCTGTCATCTGTTCGTTTAATTTTCGAAAATCTTCTTTTCTTTTATTAAATAATCTTATTGCTTCATTATTTAAAATTATTCTTTTAGTTCTTGTATCTGCTTCATCTACTACTCTTTTTATTAATTTATGTTTTTCCATTGTTTGCAAAATACCTGAAACACTTGCTCTACTTAAATTAAGAACTTCTTCTAAATCTTTTTGATATATTTCTTCTTCCTTATGCTTTAATATGTACTCCATAATTCTCATTTGACTTTGTGATGGTTTAATAAATTCATTATTATCATTAGGTAATTTTCTAAATAATAATATATCTATTTCTTTAATATATTTTAGTAAATTCTCTCTTTCCATTCTTCGCACCTCTTTTTGTCAAGCACCTTACAAATTATAATTATAACATCTTTTAATCTTTTGTCAATCAACTCACAAAGTTTTTTCAGAAAGTTCACATACATTTCACATTATATTTTAGTTATTTAATTAATGCTTATGATAAATAAAAAAATGTAACAATAAAAAAAATAGCAGAGTATAAAAATATATACTCTGCTATTTTTAATCATTTTAAAATAATTTTATATAATTATTAATTACTACTCCATTACATACAACCTATATTTATTAAAACCTATATCTCTATGTCTCTTTGTATTAGTAGTTATATAAATTTAACTTTTCTTTCCCAACTCATATACAATATCTACAGAATCACAAACATTTTGTGAATGAGTTACTATAATAATGCACTTATTTTGTTCTTTTGCTAAAGTCTTAAATATTTTTAAGATTTCATTTTCTGTATCTTTATCTAGGTTTCCTGTTGGTTCATCTGCAATGATGATTTTTGGATTATATGATAAACTTCTTGCAATAGCAATTCTTTGTTGCTCTCCACCTGATAACTTTAATATCTTTCTTTTACTATGTTCTTTTGTAAGTCCTACACTTTGCATAAGTTCTAGTGCTTTTTTCTTTTTATCTTTTATTTTTACTTTACTCACATCCATAGATAATATAATATTTTCTATTGCCGTTAATCTTGGTAGTAAATTATAACTTTGAAATACAATTCCTATATCTGTATTTCTATATTTATCTAGATTCATCTTTTTTAAATCTTTTTCATCATATAACACTCTTCCGTTTAGTGCATTTTTCAAGTCCTGTTATAAGTGATAATAGAGTTGTTTTTCCGCTTCCACTTTTCCCCCTGATTGCATACATCTTTCCTTGCTCAAATTCATAATTTATGTTTTCAAAAACATAAGTATCTTTTGGTGCATCTTTATATCTATATCCTACATTTTCTAATTTTAATATTCCCATACTTTAAGACCTCTCTTTCAATATAGTAAGTGGACTAAACCTTTGAATACTTATCATTGCCGCTAAACTACTTACCAATGTTAAAAGCACTCCTATTCCAAGTAATTCCATTACAACATTAGTATCTACTACAGCATCAATTGTATCAATTTCTTGCACTTGTATATTACCATTAAACTTCATATCCATTGGTCCTTTTCCAAAATTATTTGAAATTTCTTGTTCTTCTACTTTACTATCTTCTATTTCATTTTGAAGTAGTATGTTTCCTATTGGTTTTGATAAGTAACCTCCACAAACAGCTCCAATCATTAACATAATAATACTCACAATTAATAATTCTAAAACAAATTGTATCGTTAATTTGAATTTACTTACTCCTATTGTTCTAAATACTCCTATTTCATATTTTCTTTCTCTGATATTTATCATATTAATTACAAATAAAACAACTCCAGATATAATCAATGTAATAATCAAAAATGTTGTAGCAAAAGTTTTCACATTTTTAATAGACTTTGTTGCCGTTTCTAGTTTTTCTAAATTTGTATTAATTGTATAATATTCATTTAATCCTTTTTGCCTTACTTCTTCTATAAATGAATCGACAGCTTCCTTATTCTCGATTATAAATGATGGTGTTATATTAGTTACAAGTGTACTATCATCTTGCAGTAATAAATCAATTACTCCACTTCCTGTTATAATTTTGTTAGCAGACCCAGAATACATATTTTTTGTATCATCTGTATTAGAATTATCTGTATAAATTCCTGTTACTGTAAATTCATAAGTTTTCTCATTATCATTTGGATTTTTAAATATTATTTTACTTCCAACAGTAACCTCATTTAATGTTGCAAGTTCTGAACTTATGACACATTCATATGAATTAAAATCTGTTATCATTTCTCCTTCAGTTACTTTATATGTTCCATTTACAAAATCAGTCATTGCATCATAAGAAGAATATCCATCAATTTCAAAATCTCCTGTTAGATTTCGCATACTTTGAAATACTTCTTTTGATTTTGTTATTACAGTAGTTGTATTATTATTTATTGTGGTATGTCTTTCTCCTCCTGGTCCTTTTCCCATTCCGCTATTTCCACCTGCCTCCGTACTTGTTGAAGTAGTAGAAGTTTGTCTATCTTCAACTTCGTATTCAAAAGAATCAGTTGCCTTTGTTATACTATCACTATTTAATGATGTTCCGATAAACATAATAGTATCCTTTTAAATATTCACTATTTCCATAGTTTTTTATATCATCAATTGTGAATGATTCTATATTATTAAAAGCCTCAATATTTTCTTTTCTTGCATCTTCACCACCTTTAAAATTTCCAGTAACTTCCTTTCTATCAAATGAAATGCTAACAATAATATCATGTGATTCTTCATAATCTTTTACAAGTCTATCTGCTGTGTTTCTTATTGCTAAAGTAACAGTAGAACTACATGCTATAGCCAATATAATAATTCCTATTAAAATATTCCTTCCCTTATTTCTAATAATTGAAACTAAACTATTTTTTAAAATATACATCTTATTATTACCTCCTAATATATTCATAATATACTTTAAAAATAGTCCATGGCTCTTTATAATATACTTCAATATTTCCATTATACTTTTGAACAGTAGATTTGCTAATTGCAAGTCCTAACCCATATCTTTTCTCTTTCCTATTTCTTGATTTATCAATACGATAAAATCTTTCAAATATTTTTTCTCTTTCCTCTTTTGGAATTGGGTCCCCCATATTTTTTACTTCTAATATAATTTCATTTTTTTCTTTTTTTAGCACTACTACTACTTCTTTTTTTGCTTCAGTATGTTTAATAGCATTATCTGTTAAAGTAGAAACAATATGTTCTATATCTTCCTTATTTGCATTCATTACAATGTTTTCGGCAATTTCATTTTTTATACTCACTTGCTTTTCATAAGCCATACTTTCAAACATAGAAAGTATAATCTCTACTTCTTTTGATAGATTTAATTGTTTGTACTCTTTTACATTATCTATATTTTCTATTTTGGCAAGCAGTAATAATTCATTAATTAATTTATTCATACTTTCAGCTTCATTTTGTATATAATTTATCCATTTATTTGTTCCCACTTCATTTTCCAATACATCACTATTGGCTTCTATTACTGCTAGTGGTGTTTTAAGCTCATGTGAAGCATCTGAAATAAATTGTTTTTGCTTTTCAAAAGTTTCTTCTACTGGCTTTACAATAATTTTAGATACTTTTTTTGCAATAATATAAATAACAATAATTGAAACAATTGATATAATTCCAGAAAATAAAAACATTGTTCTTATATGTGAAATAGTATTTTCGTTCTCTATTAATATAATGTTTATTGTGCTTTTATTTATTTTTCTTGTTTTATAAATATATTTTCCTATAATTCCTTTATCCTTATTTTTATTTGCTATTTTAAGAGCATAATCATTTATTGTTTCATTTGTTGTATTAGAACTTTGCACAATCGTAGAATCTTCTATTAAAATATTATATAATCCATCAATACCTACTTCTTGTTTTATTTTATAATCCTCTATTTTTCCATTTGGACTTCTTTTTTGTTCTCCTCCTATAAATCTGTCTATCATAGAAGTAGCCATACTGATTGTATTATTATAATTAAAGAAAGCAAATAATATTATTATTCCTAAAATTATAATTGATAGTGATACCATGATCAGTAAAAATATTCTTTGATTTAACTTTTTAATCATTTTCTTCCTCCATTTTATATCCTATTCCTCGTACTGCCTTTATTTTTACATTTGACTTAAGAAGTTTCAACTTTTTTCTCAAAAATGACACATAAACTTCTACATTATTGTATTCTGCATCACTATTATAACCCCATATTTTATTTGCTAACATTTCTCTACTTGTAATTTGATTTTTATTTAATAATAGTATTTCTAGTAAGTCTAATTCTTTTCCATTTATAGAAATTTCGGCATGACTAGTGCTCATTTTTCCAGTTCCTAAATCTAGTTTCAAATCACTATACTCTAAAATATTGATATCTTTTATATTTATCTTTCTTTTCAATACAACCTTTACCCTTGCTATCAATTCTCGCATATGAAATGGTTTTGTAATATAATCATCTGCACCATTTTCTAAACCATTTAATTTATCAGACATTTCTGATTTTGCTGTTAACATGATAATTGGTGTTTCTATTTTTTCATTTCTTAAATTCTTTAGTATTTCAAAGCCATCTTTATCTGGTAACATTACATCTAACAAAATCAAATCATAAACATTACTTAGAGCTTCGTTTTCTCCTTCTTCTCCATTTGTTATTATATTTGGATTAAAGTTTTCTTTTTTTAATGTTTCTGCTATGGCATCAGCTAAACTATATTCATCTTCGATTATTAATATTTTCATTTTTCTCTTCACCTTTTTATATTATATAAACTAAACATTGAAATATTATTGAAGTTATATTTTTATCTCATAAACCACTTTATAATAAGTAAATAATAACATGAAAGCAGACAATTTTCAACAAATCGCCTGCTCTTAATATTTTTAAACATGTTCAATAATTTCATCTAAATATTCTTTTATTTCATGGGTTATATTTTGGACTGACATTCCATTATCCTTTAATAATTCTTCTGGTTTAAAGTCAGTATGGAATTTTTTAGATATTCCGTAATTCTTTACACGTATATCGCTTGTTCCATAAAACGAAGCAATATTTTGGCCATATCCACCTATTAGTTCACCATCTTCTAAAGTGATAATTAATTTATGATTTTCTTTTAATAAATTCAACAATTCTTCATCTAATCCAGTTAAAAATCTTGGATTAATTACTGTAATATCTAAACTCATTTCTTCTTTAACTTTTTTAGCAACTTCCATTGCCATAGAAAGCATTGGTCCTACTGCAAAAATTGCAACTGTATTTCCACTTAATTCTACTTTATTTTTGTTATATACTGAATAATCGGTATCATCTTCTATTCCTGTTGAAATAAATGTGGCTGGTACTCTTATTCCTACTGGATGTTCCTTTTGATTTACTGCAAATTTGAACATTTGATTATATTCTTCTTTGCTTGTTGGTGCTAGATATATAAAGTTTGGAATATGTGCAAACATTTGGATATCACATAATGCAATATGAGTATTTGAGTTCATTCCATATACACCTGGACTTAATACAAGCATTGTCGCTGGATTATCATTTAAGCATAAATCATGAGACATTTGGTCATATGTTCTTTGAAAAAATGGCGCAAATGTTCCGAATACAGCTATACCACCATTTTTAGCAATTCCACTACTCATTGCAACTGCATTTTCTTCTGCTATTCCTACATCCACAAATTGGCCACTTTTTACGTATTTTTCACGAACGCCTTTAACAAATCCAAGTCCCATAGGTGTTCCTGCATTTAATACAACTGCTTTTTCATTAGAATCTAATAAATTTTTCAAACTGTCAAAAACTGTCGTATCTGGCGCTTCATTCATAGCAAATTTTGGACTTCCATCTTCTACATTAAACGGACCACCTGCATGCCATGCTTCTCTGTTTTCTTCAGCATATTTCAAGCCTTTTCCCTTTATTGTGTGAATATGAAGAACAATTGGATGATCTATATCTTTTACACTTTCAAATAAGTTAACTAAAGCTTTTATATCATGTCCATCTTTTAAATATTTATAATCTAATCCAAATGCTTTAAACATATTATTTGATGACTTACCATTTGTTTCTCTTAATTCTTTTAAATTCTTATAAATTCCTCCATGATTTTCGGCAATACTTTGGTCATTATCATTAACAATAATTATTAAATTATGATTATATTCTCCTGCATAATCTAAACCTTCTAATGCTTCTCCTCCTGAAAGTGAACCATCTCCAATAACTGCTACTATGTTTTCATCTTTTTTATTTACATCTCTTCCTTTGGCTAAACCTAAAGCTAATGATATAGATGTTGATGTGTGTCCTATTGTAAACATATCATGCTTGCTCTCAAGTGGATTAGTATATCCTGTAACATCTCCAAAGTGCTCAGAATTTGTGTATGCTTCTTTTCTTCCTGTTAAAATTTTATGTGGATAACATTGGTGTGATACATCAAATACAAATTTATCTTTTGGCGAATTAAAAACATAGTGCATTGCAACAGTAACTTCAACCATTCCAAGGTTTGGTCCTTTATGACCTCCATTATTACTTATTTTATTAATAACGGCTTTTCTTGTTTCATCTGCCAGTTCATTTAATTCTTCTACCTTTAATTTCTTAATATCTTCTGGACCATTTATTTTTTCCAAATACATATTTTTATCCTCCCTCTATATTGTTTCTGTAAAATCTTTTCTCTTTCCTAAAATAATTTCATCATATAATTCTAATTTATAATCTAATCTTTCAATTGTAGAATTTATATTTTTTTGTTTTTCTACTAACTTTTTTCTTTGTTCTTCTAATAATTGTTTTCTCGCTTGTACAGTTGATTTTCCTTTTTTAAATAAATTAACATATTCTAATAAAATTTCAATTTCCATTCCTGCATTTCTCATACATTTTATAAACTCTATCCATCTGCAAGATTCTTCATCAAAATTCCTTATTCCATTTTCCGTTCTTGGTATTGTAGGTATTAATCCTATTCTTTCATAATATCTTATTGTATCTGCTGTTAAATCATATTTTTTACATACTTCTGCTATTAACATTTTTTCACCTTCTATCATATTACATTATAATTTTTATATTATTCATTTGAAATATATTCTATATATTATAAGAAAATATATTACTAGACTACTTTTATTTCTAACATTTTATTGTTATATACAAATAAAATCATATTTTCTTCCTTATTTGATTTTACTTAATATTATATATCACTTAGAGTTAACTTCAAGTCAATAGTTTTTACAAAAATTTTTCTAAAAAATTAGGAATAGCTAATTTTCACTATCCCTAATTTTATAATAAAATATATTATATTCCTATTTTTTATACATGTAATTTATATGAGCATTTTTCCTTTTAAGTCTTCTACACAAGTAGTTCCTATATTCATTGATGATTGTCTTTTCTCCAACATTTGGTATTGTTATCAAATTAGTTTTCATTTTTACTCATTTTATAATTTTATAAGAGTTTACACAATTAATCTATAATTTGTAATTTCTCGAGAATGCCTTATATAAAACTAATTTGTTCATTTTTATTTGTAATCCAACTTTTTTGTTTAGCCTCTGTTATTTTATCTCCATCTTCATTACCACCAATTAAAAATGGCGATTTTTCATTATGTTTTTTCATATTTTCAATGACTAAACCTTTATTTGCATTTGCATAACAATACTTACATAAATGTCCACAAGTATTATATGCTCCTATATCATTTCCCATTAGGCAATTACAATCTTCTCTTAAATTTTTTCTTTTAGGTGGATTTAATGAACAATTTATAGATTTTTCAACTATTTCTTGGCTCATACAACCATTACATTTTAGTCCATATTCTGATAAATAAGTTCTTTCACAGCAACTCTGTATTGTCATATTATTTTCTTTTCCTATTTTACTAAAAGCCTTTGCAATTTCGATTTGTTCTTCTTTAGTAGGTGGCTTTAAATCTTTCGCATTTCTTTTGACCTTTTCATATAAGTCTAAAAAACTAATGGTACAATTATGAGTATATCCTTTTAAATTTTTAGCCATTTTCTCAAAACACTCAATATGTTTATTTACATTAAATCCATTTCCAATAAATATTGGATCATATCTCCAACCGATTGAATCTACTCCAATGTGTTCTGACAATTTCTTAAAACTTTCCATTACTTTCTCTTTGTCTGGAACTATTGGTTCTACATCTTTTCCATAGGGTGTAATTGTTACAAACCAGTATTGTTTATATTTGTCTAATTCATTTAAATATTGTAGCATTGGCTCTGGATTTTTAGTACAAAATGCTAAACAGTCCACTACTTCTGGAGATAAACTATATTTTGTTACCTGTGATTTACAGTATGGATTTCTAACTAATACATACCCTTCTCTAATCCTATTCATTAACCATTTTGAATAAAATGCTGGTATATCTGTTCTCATTCCTGTATTTATTATCATTTTTAGTTCTCCTTTAAATCTTCTATTATTTTGTTTGTATCTTCATCAAATGAGATAGTTCTATTCTTTATTTCTAACATTGTTTGTGGATAGTCTTTATTTATTCTTATTAGTGTCGTTTCTAAATCGTTGTATGCCATTTGTTCAAACGGAAACCTTATAATTCCAGGAGTATTAAAGCCGGACTCCTATTTCTAATAGTACCACATTTTTATTTTTTGTTCTATCTAAAAAATCTTCATAATTTTTAGATTGCTTATACCAATTTTCATCTTGCACAAAATTTGCATCTTTTCTTAAATTCATTTCCATATTCTTACCACAAACAGGACATTTGGGAACTAACTCTTTTGGTATCTCACAATTTTCTGTTAGTTTTAGCCATTCTTCTAGCATTTCTTTGTTATTATATAGTCTATTATGACATCCATCTTCACATTGTAAAAGTGAATAATCCCCTTGTGTAGCAAATATTTTCTTTTTTTTAAATCCTGCTATTTCAAATTGTCCATCTACATTTGTAGTAATTACAAAATATTCTTTTCCTTTTACTAATTCCAATAATTCTTTGTATAGTTTTAATGGACTATTAAATCTATTCAATTTTATTAATTTTGCCCAAAAAGCCCACTTTTCTTCTTGTTTTCTAAATGGATAGAAACTTGCTGAATATAAATCACTAAAATTATATCTTTCTATAAATTCTTTATAATTCTTTTTAAAACTTTCTCCACTATATTCTAATCCTGCTGCTGTTGAAAGTCCAGCTCCTGCACCTATTAAGATATAATCTGCATTTTTAATCATTTGTTTTGTTTTCAAAATTCTTGAATTATATTCTTCACCTAAATTCTTTAAATAAATATTATAGTCTTCATCAGTAAATACATTAAAAACTATTTTATCGAAATAGCCTGCATTTTCTTTTAAATAATTTTTTACTGTTTTTATTGCAATTCTACAAGCCTCATCTTTTGGAAATCTGAATTCTCCTGTTGATATACAGCAAAAAGCAATTTCTCTTATATTGTTTACTTTGGCTATTTCTAGTGAATTCATATAGCAATTTTTTAATGCCTCTATCTCTTTTTCTGTAACATCTTCATATATTATTGGTCCGGGCTGTATGAATAATGTATTTTGAAGGCAAATTGTAACCCATAGTAATAAATGCTTTTCCTGTTTCTAATTTACCAATTTGTTTCATTTTTTCATTACATTCTAATCTTAATTGTACTCCACTTGCAGAATGAATGCAGTTATCAATACACTTATGGCAAGGTATAAAGCAACCGAAGTCCTGCTGAATTTGCAGCATTAACAATTACTTCTACTTTTAATGTTGTAATATCGCCCTTCCATAAATATATTATATCTGTTATTTTTGAATTTTCTATATTTTCTACAATGCCTTTTGTTTTTAATTCTTCTTGTAAATATTCATCTTCTACTTTTAAAAATTTACTTGATATTTTTTTGGCATCTCTTATATTACATAAACTACGATATAAATTCTTTTTGTCATCTATATTCGTTGAAATTTTATTAACACTTATCTCTTGATTTTCTTTTAATAAATAATTAATTAAAAAATCTAATTTTTCCAATACAAACATCTCCTATTCTTGTTATATAAAAGCATTGCAGTTGTTTTTGCAATGCTCTTATATATCACTACAGATTAATTTTGTGGAAAGAAGAATCCTGCTGTCATATCTAAATAATTTAATCCACTATATTCTGGATATTTTTGTTTTACTTTATCTTTAAAATCGTTAATATCTTTACTATCATTTGCTATTACTTTTAATTCTTCAAGATATGCTATTTTTGTATCAACATCTTTTAAAGTTTCTGGTGTATAATGGCTTGATAAAACTAAATTATATCCTTTTTCTTTATATCCTTTTAATTGTTCTATAATTGCATTTGCATGCGCTTTACCTGCAACTATTGAATGACAATCATGTCCTAACATGTGAGTATATACACACCCTATTTGTGGAAATTCAATTTCAATATTTTCATCATGATATGTTATATTTAATTCAAATCCACCAATATTTACTTGTCTTTCTTTTAATATATCTGTTATTTCATTATACTCACTAGCAAAGTTTCCTCCAAATGCTGTTTTAAAGTTTGTTACTAATCCATTTATTGTTCCTTCTTGCATTGATTTAATTGTTCCCTCTGAAGCATAACCTTTTATATCTTTTAAAATTGTTCCACCATTTGGATGATCTGAAAATACTTTTCCTACAATATTTTTGTTTAATCCTTTTACATATTCTTCAAATTCTCCTAAATTATCATAAAATGCTGGAAACTCTATCAATAATACATTTTCGCTATTTTCTAAAATATAACTTTCATCATACATTAAGTCGTTTGTTTGATAACTGTGTAACTTTATTTCTCCAAAATCATATACATCTATAAATCCTTTTTTTAAATCAATTCTTTTTGATTCCATATACTTCATACCTCCAATTATTTTTATTATAATCTTTTAAAATTTAGTAGCTACTCTATTTTTCAATTTCTGTAATTATTTTACTTTCATATTTTCACTTTGTAAAGTAGGCACTTTTTTGTAATCTAGTTTCTTTGAAGATACTATTATATATTTTTCTTTATTTTAGGCATTAAAAAAATTTAATATTTTTAGACTTATATTCTCTTTTGATACTACTATTCTTTTTTATACCATTATTGGTTTTCTAAGATTGTATCTATTTACTTTTTCTAATTGCTTTGATATACTTTGTATATGGAGGTTATAACTATGAAACAAGAATTACCTGCTTGCCCTGTTGAAATAACAATGGGATTAATTGGAGATAAATGGAAAGTTTTAATTATTAGAGATTTACTAACTGGAACTAAAAGATTTGGAGAATTAAAAAAATCTTTATCTGGTATTACTCAAAAAGTATTAACTAATAATCTGAGACAAATGGAAGCATCACGGACTTATTTTAAGAAAAGTATATGCAGAAGTCCCACCTAAAGTTGAATATTCTTTATCTGATACTGGCCTAAGTTTAAAACCTATATTAGATTCTATGGTAGAATGGGGAAATGCATATCGTGAAAAGCAAAAATAGCAGAACCATGTGTACTGCTATTTTATTTACTATATAAATTGTGATAGTGTAATATTCTATAATTGTTCTATCCAATCATCTAATTCATTTGTGGATGTTAGCATTTTATCTCTTTCTCCTTGATTTGCTGAAAATAGCAAATCAAGTTTTCCCTTTATATTTCCTTTTACAAGTGTTTCATAATCTTTAAAACAGTGTCCTATCCAACCAGCATTAGCTGCTGCCACAATTACGTCTTTTCCTGCTAAATCATTTTCTTTAAGAAATTTCTTCATACATGGTGTTATTCCATACCACCATGTACCTGTGATTAGAACTACTTTTGAATAATTTGCTAAATCTATATTTATTGGTTTTATTTCAACATCTCTTTTTATATCATTGTTTTGCCATTCTTCAACCACTTGGTCATAATCATCTGAAAATGGTATTTTAGGCTCTAATTCTAATAAATCTGCATCTAGTTTGTTTTTTACATATTCAGCAACTTTTTTTGAGTTACCACTAAAACTATAATAAATAACTAATGTATTTTTCATTTTCTTTTCTCCTCACTTTAAAGTTTATAATATTCTTCATCTGTAACTTCTTCGCACCATTCTGTTTTAGTATTTTCTCCTGGTACTTCTACTGCAATATGACTAAACCAAGAATCCTTTTTAGCTCCATGCCAATGTTTTACATTTGCTGGAATAACAACTATATCTCCTACCTTTAGACTTTGTACTTCTTTTCCTTCTTCTTGATACCATCCCTCTCCATCTACGCAAATAAGTATTTGACCACCATCTTTTGTACTATGATGAATATGCCAGTTATTTCTACAATTTGGTTCAAATGTAACATTTGCTAAAAATACTGCTGAATCTCCTTTTTGGGTTAATGGGTTTAAATATGAATTTCCCTTAAAATATTGTGCGAATGCTGTATTTGGCTCTCCCATTCCAAATACTCCACCATGAGTTTCTTTTATATTTTCATCATCATAAACTTCTCTAATTAATTCAAATGCACTCCATGCTTTAGGCCATCCTGAATAAAATGCTAATTGTGTAACAATTTCAACAGCTTCCTCTTTTGTTATCCCATGTTTCTTTCCTAAAACCAAATGTGATTTTAATTGTGGGAATAATCCCCCAGCCATTAAAGCTGATATTGTAATCATACTTCTATCTCTTAAAGATAATTTATCTTCTCTATTCCATACTTCTCCAAATAATACATCATCATTTAATTCAGCAAATTTTGGAGCTAATCCACCCAAATTTTCTCTACCCGCTGTTTGTTTTTCCATTTTACTTTTCCTCCTTTATTTATTTCTTTCTAAATATTCAATCTAGTTTTTCTTCATAAAAAGATTTAATTTTTTAGATATTTCATTTATTGTTATTTTTCTCTTTCAACCTTTTGAATATTTATATTTATTTTATATACCTTAGACTTAACTCTAAGTCAATAGTATTTTTAGAAAAATATATAATTTTATAAACTGTCTATTCTATAAGTTTTTCTGACAATTGTTGCTATCTAAATTATATTCAGCTTCACTTATTGATATATGCAATTGATTACTCAATATAGTAATCAAAATTATACTATTATATTAATAATTTCCATTATAGGTATTTTCATTCCATTCATCAAAATTATTATTTTATTATAATCATCAATTTTTCTTATATTACCAGTTATGGTTTGATATTTTCCTCCTGATTTTTTACTATCAGGAACAAAATATGTAATTGTAACTCTAGGTCTACTTTCTATTTTGGTTTGAATACTATCAAGTTTTTTACTTAAGATATCTTTTAATTCTTCATCTAGTTCTATTCTTTCTTCTGTTATTCTTGCAGTTTCTTTTATAGCATCATCATATCCGAGTTAGTGCTGAAAAAGGTGCAAACTGGGTTGCTCTGCTTTCTAAACTCATTTGTTTATGCACTTTTGATACATGATGCTTTAAATTAATAATATCATCATATTCATTTTGGCAGTTCATTTTTGTATTTTGCCTCCTATTCTTTGTAACCTTCTATTGGCTCTTTTCTTTCCTATCCTTTATGACCTCCTATCTGCCTATTTCTTTCAACAGTTGTTGCTCCTTCTTGTAAGTTCATACCTTTTAAAATTGCATTTTTACCATATTTATTTTTTATATCAATAATAGTCTCTTGTAACTTTCTTTCGCTTTGCAACTCTTTAATTTCTTTTTCTCTTTTTTCTTCTAATTCTTTATAATTTGTAAATAAATCAATCTGTTCATATTCATTTTCATGTTGTATCTCTGATTCATCTGAAAGATTACCAGCACATATATTTATTTTCCTAATTAATAATTTATTATTTACTATTTCATCATATAGTTTTAAAAATCCATTCATAATTATCTTAGTTGATGATGTTTTCTTTTCTAATCTAAATGTACCATGTGCTGGTTTTGGAGTATTTCTACCATAACGATCTATAGTAATTTCTCCATCATAAGATTTACTATAGTTCTTGTTTATTAAGTTTTCTATATCATATATAACATCTAAAACTAATTGGTCTGTAACATACCTCTTTTGCACCATATCTAAAACTAGTAATTCAACCATTTCTTTTATAATTAACCTTGCTTTTTCAAAGTTGTATGGGCAGTGTAATACTTGCCCCGAACTTAAACTTTTAACTTTTGGTTTATATTTTTTTATATCCTCGATTGTTACACATTCCCATCCCCAACTATGATCTATTAATAATTCTGCATTAACTCCAAATAGTTTATATAGTAATTCTTCATTATTTACTGAACATCTTGCAACATCTCCCATAGTATACATATTATACTCTTCAAGTCTTTTAGCATATCCCTTTCCCACTCTCCAAAAGTCCGTAATTGGTCTATGATTCCATAGTCTTTTTCTAAAGCTCATTTCATCTAACTGAGCTATTCTTACTCCATATTTATCTGGTTTAATATGTTTTGCTCCAATATCCATTGCAACTTTGCACAAAAATAAGTTTGTTCCTATTCCTGCTGTTGCAGTTATTCCAGTTGTTTTGTAAACATCCATAATCATTTTTGTTACTAATTCTTTGGCAGTTAAATTGTATAATTTTAAGTATTTTGTAATATCACAAAACACCTCGTCTATTGAATATGGAAATATATCTTCTGGAGCAATATATTTCAAATATATGTTATATATAGCTGTACTATATTTCATGTAGTAACTCATTCTTGGCGGAGCAATTATATAATCTAATTCTAAAGCTATATCTTTTTTTAACTCTATATCATTATAAGATTTACCTTTAAATACATGGTTATGTATTTTCATTTTCCTTTGTAAATTTACATCTTTAACTTTTTGTATTACTTCAAATAATCGTGCTCTTCCTGGTATGCCATAAGATTTTAATGATGGAGATACTGCTAAACATATTGTTTTTTCTGTTCTTGAACTATCTGCTACAACAAGATTTGTAGTTAATGGATTTAAATTTCTTTCTACACACTCTACGGAAGCATAAAATGATTTTAAATCAATAGATGCATATATTCTTTCCATAATCTCAATCCTCCTACTTACTTCTCATAGTATAACACAAGGGATTATTTTTGTAAACAATTGTTTGTATCTGTTTATAAAAAATTAGATTAGTTATAAAACTAATCTAATTCTAGAATTTTTCCTCCACCAATAACAACATCATCTTCATAAAATACTGCTGATTGTCCTGGCACTATATCTTTTTGTGGCTCATCATATATAACTTTTATTCTATTTTCTTCTTGTATTATCTTAGCTCTATGGCTTTTACAAGAATATCTTGTTTTTACTTCAGCATACACTTGCTTAGTAATTTTATCATATAGTAAAAGATTTGTATCATCTACATAAAATTCTTTTCTGTACAGTTCTTTTTCATCACCTATAATTAATTCATTCTTATATTTATTAAATCCTATAACATATAATGGATTTTTACTTGAAATTCCAAGTCCTCTTCTTTGACCTATCGTATATTTATATAAACCTGTATGTTTTCCCAATATTTTGCCATCTTTATTTACAATATTTCCTTCTTTAAATGTTAACTTTGAATTATTTTCAAAAAAAGTTCTATAATTACCTTCTGGCACAAAACAAATATCTTCACTATCTGGTTTGTTTGCTACTAGTAAATTATGTTTTTTAGCAATTTGTCTTATTTCATCTTTACTGCTAAAATTACCTAGTGGAAATATAGTTTTATCTAATAGATATGGTGGTATATTATATAAAACATAACTCTGATCTTTAGATTGTGCATTTGCTTTTTTTAATATGTATTTTTTATATTTTTTACTATACTCTATTTTGGCATAGTGACCAGTTGCAATATAATCACATTCTAGTTCTTGCGCTTTTTGATACATACTTCCAAATTTTAAATATCTATTACATTCAATACAAGGATTTGGTGTTCTACAGTTTGAATAACTATTTATAAAATCTTGAATAACATATTTATTAAATTCATCTTTAAAATTTAATGTATAATGTGGTATTTGCAAATAATCACATACTCTTTTTGCATCTAAACTAGAAGAAAGACTGCAACAGCTTCCCTCTAGCTCACCTTCAAATAATTTCATTGTAATTCCAATCACATCATATCCTTGTTCTTTTAAAAGAATAGCCGATACACTACTATCAACTCCACCACTCATACCTAGTAATACTCTTTTTTTCATCTACATACCACAGCTTTCACAGGGTAGCTCTTTTAAATTACATTTTTGCTTTATTTCCTCTTCAGTTAATTTTCCGCATCTTTCTATAATAATCTGCAATAGCTTCATGTATTGCTTCTTCTGCTAAAACAGAACAATGTAATTTTACAGGTGGAAGCCCTCCTAAATTATTTACTACGTCTGTATTTTTTAGTTTTAAGGCTTCTTCTAAAGTTTTTCCTTTTATCATTTCTGTCGAAATACTACTTGTTGCGATTGCAGCACCACATCCAAATGTTTTAAATTTTACATCTATTATAACGTTATTTTCTACTTTTATAAACATTTTCATAATATCTCCACAAACAGGATTTCCAACTTCACCTATTCCAGAAGCATTTTCTATTTTTCCAACATTTCTTGGATTTGTATAATGCTCTACTACTTTTTCTGAATATTCCATTTAATCATTTTCCTCCTCTATAAATTTTTCCCATAATGGTGACATCTCTCTTAATCTACCTACTATTTCTACTAAATTTTCTACAAGATAGTCTATCTCTTCTTTTGTATTATATTTTCCTATTGAAATTCTTAAAGAACCATGTGCTATCTCATGTGGTAATCCTATTGCAAGTAATACATGTGATGGATCAAGTGAGCCAGAAGTACAAGCACTACCACTTGAAGCACAAATCCCTTTTAAATCTAAGTTTAAAAGTAATCCTTCTCCCTCTATGAATCTAAAAGAAATATTACTATTTCCAGGTAATCTCTTTTCCATATCTCCATTTATTTTAATATAAGGTATTTTTTCTTTTACTTGTTCTACATAGTAATCTCTTAATTCCTTAATTTTTTTATTATGCTCTTCTAAATCTCGATAAGCAAGTTCTATTGCTTTTGCAAGTCCCACTATTCCAGCTACATTTTCAGTTCCTGCTCTTTTGTTTCTTTCTTGATGTCCTCCATTAACAAACTTTTCGAATTTTATTCCTTTTCTTACATATAAAACACCTATTCCTTTTGGTCCATAGAACTTATGTGCTGATAATGAAAGACTATCAATATTTAATTCTTTTACATCTATTAAAATACTTCCAACTGCTTGTACAGCATCTGTATGAAAAATGATATTATTCTTTTTTGCAATTTCTCCTATTTCTTTTATTGGTTGCAAAGTTCCAATTTCATTATTAGCAAACATTATTGTAATTAATGTAGTTGCCTGCTTTATCTCTTTTTTCAATTCTTCTAAATCTACTATTCCATTTTCGTCTGTACCTATATAACTTACTTCAAAGCCTTCCTTTTCTAGTTGTTTGCAAGTTTCTAATACTGCTGGATGTTCAATCTTAGAGGTGATAATATGATTTCCTTTATTTTTATAACTATATGCAATTCCTCTAATAGCTGTATTATCACTTTCACTTCCCCCAGAAGTAAAATAGATTTCATTTGGCTCACAATTTAAAATCTTTGCTATCTTCTCTCTTGAATCTTCAACTACCTTTTTATTTTCTCTACCTATTTTATATATAGATGATGGATTTCCATAGTTGTCTAACAAATATGGCATCATTGCTTTTACAACTTCCTCATCTGTTTTAGTTGTTGCATTATTATCTAAATATATAGTATTCATTTTCTATTTCCTTTCTTTTTCCTATTATTATAGTAGGAATTATAACATCTATTTCCTACTAAGTCAATAGGATTTCTAAAAAAGAATAATAGCAATCCAAATTCATATTACAATTCACAACTTGTTTAAAAGTACATACTAGCCTAGCTAAGTGTTTAATATATATTTTTTAAACCAATCGCAGATGGTACACATTTAGCTAACGTCTCCCAAATTTTCTGCGTGGTATAAAACTTATCTTTATCAATTGCTGACACGCTTCAAGATTGGTTTAAAAAATATATATTAAACACTTAGCTAGGCGGTAACATTATTATAAAAAAAAATAGAAATCACTATTTGATTCCTATCTTATTAAATCTTCTAAAGTTTTGCTATTTACATATTCATTAATTACATCATCTAACCCTTTCCAAAAAGAAAATGTTTTACAATCATCTTGTCTTTTGCATTTTCCTTCTTCTGTCAAACAATTTGCTGGAGTTAAATCTCCTTCTGTAGCCTTTAATATATCTCCTATTACATATTCATTTGGATTTTTAGCTAGTCTATATCCTCCTGCTGCTCCTCTTGCAGTTTCCAAATATCCTACTTTATTTAGCATTGCTATAATTTGTTCTAAATATTTATTTGATATTTCTTGTCTTATTGATATTTCTTTTGATGTTATAAATTTTCCATTACTATTTATTGCTAAATCCACCATAACTCTTAAAGCATATCTTCCTTTTGTAGATATTTTCATACACTTACCTCCAATTAGCTTAAGTTTAATAGATTATACTACTAAACAAGTAGGAATTGCAAGTATTTTTTATAGCTACTTGTTATAAAACATTTATTCAATTTCAATATTAGGATATGATGAATTAGATTGAAAAAATGTGCTTTCTTCATCTATTTGAAATTGCTTCTTTCCAAGCAAAATAGTAATACAGTATACTATGTTACTATTCTTTAAATAATATCATTTCTTCCCCTAATCCCGCTTCTGCTCTTGTAATAAACCCAAATTTTCTATAAAAACCTTCTTTTCCTTTTGAAGCTCCTAGATACACTCTTGCATATGGATTTTCTTGACATATTTGATTAATTTTATCCATCAATTTATTCATGATCTTTGTTCCAATCTTTTTTGATTGATATTCTGGAACTACCATTACATCTCTAATAAATATAAAAACAACACCATCACCAATTATTCTGCCATATCCAATAATTTTATTTTCGGCATATACTGACACTGAATACAAAGTATATTTTAATAATTTCTTTGTTGTTTCAATATCATATGCTCCCCATTCTACTTTATCATATAAATAATTAAATTCTTCAGGATTATCTACATTTTCTTTTATTTCTAATATTTCCATATTTTAGCCCCCTCACTTGCTTTACTAATACTCTTCTTAATATAAAAACAATTAAATACTAAAAAAAATATAAATATTCTCAAATTGTCATCTTTTTTATATAATTGTCTGCTTCTTCCCTCGATTTAAAAATGACAATATTTTTATTTTTCTGATATTTCTCTAATAATTTATATATTTGTGGCAATTTATTTTTTGAAAAGTCAACAATAATCTGCTTAAATTCCTCATCAACTTTTTCTTCAATCCAAGGTAAATCCTCTCTTTTCTTTCCAACACGCTCTTCTGCACCTGAAAGACAAACTTCTAAAGGATAATCCATTAGAAATACTGTATCACACTCTTTTAGACGCATTTCTATAGTACGCTGATAATTTCCATCTATAATCCATTTATCTTTTTTTAGTATTTTTTCTAGCTTTTCATCAAATTCTTCTCTAGAAATATTGGTTCTATCTTTTTTGTGCCATAGCATATCTAAATAGTATAATGGAAGATTTGTAATATCTCTTAATTTTCATGCAAATGTACTTTTGCCTGATCCTGGACTTCCTATAATAATTATTTTTAACATGACACCATCTCCTTTGGGATTTCTTTTCTTGTTTATAGAAATTATAATCAAAAAATAATTAAATAGCAAGAATTTTAAAAATGGGCAAGAATACTTGCTTGCCCATTTCTATATTTATTTTTTTACTTCTTTTTGATTATTTAACAACAATCCCAATCAACTAATCCATTTTTAAAATTTTTATTTACTATATCTTCTTTTGAAATTAATACAAATAAAATTCCTGCATCACCAATATATAATCTCTTGCTATCTAAACAAGAATCTAATTTTAATATACATTCTGTGCGTTCTTCTCCTTCATATTCTCTTGGATCACTTTGAGTAAAATCTGCATATCCACCTATTGTTCCATATGGATTAGAAAGTGCATCCATAAACTCAACATAAAAATCGTCTGTATCTATAAAACTATCTAATTCTTCAAATGTATTAAAATTTTGTCCAAATAATTCTTCTGCAATATTTATTAAAGTCTCTTCTCCATCAAAATTTGAAAGTGGTTTGTGACATATAGTTTCCTCAAGTTCAATTTTGATTGGTTCATCAACTATAAACTCTTCTAATTCAACATTAGGAAGCTCTGTTTGGTATTCTAATCCTTCATCATAGTATCTAATTTCATATTGGCAAGGATAATCAAGTGAACGATCTGTAAATATTTCTAAAAATCCTGAATTTGGCCAACCATCTAATTTAATATTTTTTAGTTTTACTTGTAAAACTAATCCCATCATTTGACCGTTTTTATCAACGGGATAACTTTCCCCAATAGGTAAATATGGCATTCCTCCAATTTTGTCATCTAATATAGATGTCCCGACCATCTAATAAATTAATTTGGTAACATTTTCTCTCAGTTTCATTTTTGTATGCATTAATTAATTTTTCAAGTTTACTATTCATTTTCATTCCTCCTTGTTTTTATCAAAATATCAATGTGATTTTTCAATTTCTTAAGAGTCTTGTAATTATGTCTTTCTAATTATAGCATATCCTTTTTACTAGCTCAATAAAAATTAGTTACTATTTCTTTATTTGTTAACAATAAAATTTGTATATATTTCGAAAAATATCTTGACCATTTAATTTTAATTGTTTTTATCTTTATTATTTTGATTTTTTAGAAGTCAAATCTTATTAATAACTAGTTATTTAAATATTAATAAAACTAGTTCAAGATAAAAAAATAAATGAGAGTCACTTGTCTTTGTAACTCTCTAAAATAAAAGGGGATGTATGTGCTAACTGCTCTGCTACAATTAGCACATATTTTTATAATTTAATTTTACTCTTCATAATTTACTTGCACTTTTTCAGGAAGTTCATTATACTGCACTTCTTTCCATGAATGTACTCCAAAAGTTTTTACTTCTAGCATTAGAAAGGCATCTTCTTTTAATTCTCTACTCGTCTTAAATTTTATTTCTTTTTTCTTTCCTTTTTCATTATAACAGTCTAAAGTATATTCATATTTCATCTCATCTGATGTAGAAATTTTTTCTATTTTAGTGTTATCTATTCTAGTATAGTAAACTGATTCGTAATTCTCTAAAAAATAGAATGCTATTGCACCAATTACTACAGCAACAATTGCTGCAATAATCATAGGTAGTTTTTCTTTTACATTTTCCATTTTTATTCCTCCTTAATAATATTTTTACTTCCCAAATAAGTAGCCAAGAAATATGCGCCATATATTACTCCCATAACAATAACTGTCACTATAATCGATGGTAATAAATCTTTTGATGATGCTATTCCTTCTAATATAGATAATGCAAACTGTATTCCAAATATAGAATGTATAATAGCTACAACAAGTGGACTTGCGAAGAATATCCCTATTTGTCTAAATAGTGCTCTATTTATCATTTTTTCATCACAGCCAATTTTTCTTAAAATAGTATATCTTTGTTTATTATCAGAACTCTCTGTTAATTGTTTTAGTGCTAGAATTGCTGAACTTGCGATTAAGAATATAATACCTAGATAAATTGCTATAAATGTAACTATTGTGGCTATTCCTACACTTGCTTCTATAAGACTTATTTTAGTTAATCCATCTATATCTAATCCTTTACTTGCTAAATTTTGCACAAATCCTGAATCATCACTTCTAAACAATGCTTCTATTTTTTCTTTTTCCTCATCTGTTTTTGCATTAAAATTAGCAACTAATAATTTTCTTTCTTTCATCTCTTCTGTTAATAAACAGTTATCTGGTACCAATATAATTCCTGTATTTGTATGACTAGTTGACATTACGATAAAACCTTTTTTACATTCATTATATTTTGATTTATATTGTTTTCCTGCTATTTCTATGGTATGTTTTCCATCTTGCAATACTTTCTCTCTTAAATTCTTCATACTTTCAAAATCGCAAAGTACAATATATTCATCATCTTTTAATTCATATTTCTCTATGCCATACAAATCTGCTATTTTATTATAATCTGATATTTTTACAATTTCTTCTGCTGTACCATATTCAAGTCTTGGAAATACTTTTTTTACTTCTTCTATTTTATCTCCAAAGAAATCTCCCCATGTCAAATCATTGCTAGCATATATTGGTATTTCTACTACATCTTTTAAGTTATTCATGTCAAATCCATTACTTGTCATAGTTTGTACTATTGATATTTTAGAATCTTCTATTTGTTCCCCTGTGTAGTTAATAGTTTTTCCACTTCTATTTATATAACTTTCTGGTAAATTTGCTGTTTTATATAGATTTAAATCAACTGGTGTCATTTCAAGTAATTCTCTTTGCATTGTATTTCTTAATGCTAAACTAGAAGATAAAATTGTAATAGTCATAAATAATAGTAAACAAATAACACTCATACTTATAACCATTGTGTTGATTTTGTTATTTATTTGTCTTAATACAAACATATTTGTATCTTTTAAGTACGTTTTCTTCCTCATTTGTACTACTTGCAAAACAAATCCAGATAAAGACCAGAATATAGAAAATGTTCCTATAATTCCCATTATGATAGGCTTAATAATTTTATCTGCTGTATCTAGTGAATGAACATCTTTAGTTACTTTCCAATAAGCAAAACCTAATATACAACTTCCAACTATAAATACTAAAACAGAAATAACTGGATTTTTTATCTTTACTTTTTCATTTCTCTTAGTTGCATTTAATAAATTAATTAATTTGTATCTTGAAACAGTAAATGTATTAAAAAACATAACTAGCAAATACATAACTGCAAAATAAATACAAGTTTTTATACAAGCTTCCCTAGAAAATACAAATTGGAACTCACTCATATCTGCTTCAAACATCTTAGCAACTAATATTGACATGAATTGTGAAGCAAAAATACCGAACAACAAGTCCTACTATAAGTGAAATTATACCTACAAAGATGGTTTCCATTAAAATTATTTTTGATATTTTCCTTTTTCCCATTCCAAGTATCATATAAATACCAAATTCTTTTTTTCTTCTGTTAATTAAGAAATTATTTGCATATACAATTAGTAAACCTAATACTATTGCTACAAATACTGATACAAAACCAAGCATTGTTATCATTAATTTTATAATTTCTCTTTGTGAGCTAGATACTCTGAGCATTGCTTGCTGACTATCTATAGAATTGAACATATAGAAAATTGCTACACCTATAACTAATGTTAAAAAATATATACTATAATCTTTTATGCTTTTTTTCATATTATTAAAAGATAACTTAAATAACATCGTTTAAATCACCTCCAAGAAGTGTTTGCACCTCAATTATCTTTTCAAAAAATTGTTTTCTTGTATCTCTTCCTTTAACTATTTCATTAAAAATCTTTCCATCTTTAATAAATAAAATTCTACTTGCATATGAAGCTGTAAAAGCATCATGTGTAACCATTAAAATAGTTGCATGTAATTTTTGATTTAAAAATTCGAAATTCTCTAGTAATTTACGGCTAGATTTTGAATCTAAAGCACCGTGTTGGTTCATCTGCTAGAATCAATTTAGGATTTGTAATAATTGCTCTTGCGGACGCTACTCTTTGCTTTTGTCCTCCTGATATTTGATATGGATATTTATTTAAAATTTCTTTAATTCCCAATTTTTCTGCAATTTCTTGTACTCTTTTGTCGATTTCTCTGCTATTTACTTTCTGAATAGTTAATGCTAGTGCAATATTTTCATAAGCAGTTAATGTATCTAATAAGTTGAAATCTTGAAAAATAAATCCTAATTCTTCTCTTCTAAATTTGTTTAACTTATTTCCTTTTAATTTTGTTATATCTTCTCCATTAACAATAATATTTCCGCTTGTTACCTTATCTATTGTAGAAATTATATTTAAAAGTGTACTTTTTCCTGAACCACTTGCTCCCATAATTCCAACAAATTCTCCTTTTTCTACATTAAAACTAATATTGTCTATTGCTTTTGTTAAATTTGATTTGTTTCCGATAGTATTTATCGGCGTTTTTTACTTCTAAAACTTTTTCCATAATAAAACTCCTTTCGTTATTTGTAAGCTCATTTCTCGCTAACGGCTGTTTAATTGTATACAAACCTCCCTCTGGTCAGTTTGCATAAGTTATCCGTAAGCTCTATTTCTCGCTAACGGCTAACTTAATTATAACTACATTTCTTCATATTTCCTATCGATTTGTCTTACAAAAGTCTTACATTTTTGTAAGATTATAAAAAGATTATCAACTTTACTTTGATAATCTTAAAACATTTCTACTTCATATCTATATAACTACTTTTTGGAAATACTAATTGCACTTTAGTTCCTCCATCTAGTATGGAGTTTAATTCTATCTGTATTCCTAATTTATTACACAAATTTTTACATAAATATAATCCAATTCCTGTAGATTTCTTACCTACTAATCTTCCATTTGTTCCTGTGAATCCTTTTTCAAATACTCTTGTAATTTCTCCTTCTTTTATTCCTATTCCATTATCTTTAATATATAAAATAACATTCTCTTTTCCTTGTTTTGCATATATTTCAATTTCTAACCTACAATCCACTTTTTTGTATTTTATACTATTTGCAATAATTTGGTTTAATATAAATCCTATCCATTTACTATCTGTATTTACCTCTAAATCTAAGTCATGAAGGTTAATGGATACTTTTTCCTGAATTAGAACATTTTTATTCTTTTTAATACTTTCATATACAATATCTTTTAGTTTAACTTTTTTTATGTAATAATCTTTTTCTACAGTATTGCTTCTTGCATAAAATAAAGCTTGTTCAATATAATTCTCTATTCTTTGCAATTCCTCATCTATACTTTTTGTAACATTAGTTTTATTATTTTCTATTATCATTTTGCCGACTAGCTATTGGCAATTTTATTTCATGAATCCATAATTCTATATATTCTTTATAGTCTTCTCCGCATATACTTATATTTATTTACGTTTTCAACCATTGATTTATCTACTTGTTCTAGTACATCTTTTAATATTTTTCCCTCTGTAAAATCAGGAGATTTTATGATTTCTGTAATTAAATATTTTTCATCTAACTCATTTAAAATATTTGATAAATTTTTATAAAAACTTCTTTTAGTAAAATATTCAATCAAAATTCCTATCAAATATAAAGTAAAAATAATGACTGGAATATATATTTTTATAAAATTCCCATATGGATATGGAATTAAAAATATTTCTATTGTTATAATTGCAAATATTAAAAGAATAGTTAGAAGTATCTTATCTTTTATAAAATTTTTTAAACTCATATATTAATTTTCTCCTTTTAATATATACCCTTGTCCTCTTCTTGTTTCTATTAAATCTTTTAGGTTTAATTCCTCTAGCTTTGTTCTTAACCTGGCAATATTTACACTAAGAGTATTATCATCAATAAAACTTTCACTTTCCCATAAAGAGTCCATTATATCTTCTCTTGATACAATTTTTCCTCTATTCCCGAGTTAAATATTTTAAAATTTTATATTCATTTTTAGTAAGTTCAATAACTTTATTATCTTTTTCGATTGTACTGTTTTGTATATTTAAAATAAAATCTTTTGCATCTATTTTATCTTTAATTTCTATTTCACTATTGGTTCTTCTTAAAATAGAGGATATTTTCGCTAATAATATTTGTATATTAAAAGGTTTTGTAACATAATGATCTGCTCCATAATTTATTGAGAGCAATTCATCTAATTCATTATCTCTGCTTGTAATAATAATAATTCCCATATTGGACTGTTTTCTAATTTCCCTGCAAACATATTCTCCATCTACTCCTGGTAGGTTTATATCTAATAAAATAAGATTAGGAGCTATATTTAAAATATCATTTATAGTATTATCAAATGTTTTTAAAGTAGTTACTTGATAACCATTATTAGTTAAAAATATTTCTAACTCACATCTTAATTTTTCATCATCTTCTACTATTAATATTTTTTGCATATTTGTTTCCTCCATCATTATTATAACATAAATCACATAAAAGAACCTTACATTTCTGTAAGATTCTTAGTTATTTCGTTTATTCAAAATAACTATAGTTACACTAAACTATCTTTAGTGTAAATCTCTTCTACAAACTTCCAAGTATGCCCATTATCCTTAGAAATATATTTAGCTCTTGTTTTACCTTGATTATATCCACCTTCTTCACCCCCAGAAGCAAGTACTGTTAATGTTCCATCATCTTCTTTTGTTGGTAAATAAAAATAATCATAGCAATTTCTCCATTCTTCTCCATTGGAATCTGATAAAGTAAATACTCCATCTGGAAATTCAATTTTGTTAAATGTTTTTCCAGAATCGTATGTTATTAATAACTCTGATTTACCGCAATATACATTATTTGGTCTTTCTAAAAATCCTAAACCATTTTCAAAAAATTTTATTTTACTTGGAGCTGGTACTAACATTGTATTTATTTCACTATATTCTGTTCCCTTATTAGTTAATTTTCCTATAGTCCATTTTGATATACCAGTAGCACTATCAACTAGCTCCACAAAATATTCTTCATTTTCATTTATAGTTTCTTTATATACATAACTCTTTTGTCTGTTTGTTGTCATTTCGCTAGTGTTTTCTTTTTTTACTATATTTTCTAGATTTAAAATTTTATCTTTTAATTCTTGTATATTAACGTTTTTTTCTTGCATCTTCCATTTTGATATATTAAATTCCTGCCACTTCATGTCTCTAGAATTCTCTGTAAGTTTTAATAAAATCTTATTTATTTCTAATTTTTCTAGTGAACTTGTCTTTTCTTCTTTTAACATTTCTTCTAATACATTATAGCTGTCTTCACTTGCAATATTAGATATATATTCATAATCGATAGATATTGTACTTATATTTCCATTAATATTTTTATTTATTATAACTTTTTCTATGTTCATATAATTAATTATACAATAAACACATACACATATTATAAAAATCCATTTTATAAAATCAAATTTTTCGTTCAAAATATATTTTATGATAGGAATAAAAGTTAATATTTCAGTTAGTAATATTATATACGAAAAAGTTCTTAAATACGTCAAACCATATTCTGTTTCATACATATGCATTCTATACATTGATGATATATCTATAATAATTGTAAATATAACTAAAAATATATTTAGAATTTTAATAATCTTTTCTTTATTTTCATTATATTTGTTTGATATTATTATAATTGCAAAATTTATAAATGAAACAAACATAAGCTGAAAAAATCCTGTCCTAGCATAGTCTGCATAATCAAATGTTCCATTTATATTTACTTTAGAAAATAATGATTCTACTTGAATAGAGCAAAAAACTAAATATACAATATTTAATGTAAATAAAAGTAACTTTATTGCAAAAGTATATTTATTGTTATTATTTTTTATTTTATTTTCTTCATTTACATATCCTTTCTGAATATGTAAAATAAAACTTAAAAATATAAAAAATGTTACTACTATAATTGTAAGTCTTACTATTAGACTTATTGTATTTACCATATCTATATTGGTAAATATATTTCTCATTCCAGAAAATATATTAGCAAATACACTATCTGCTGAACTAAGTAAGATTATAACTATTCCTACAATAAAAAATACAACCAATAAAGAAATAACAACTTTTTTTACATTTTCTTTATCTATTTTTTTATTTGCTCTAAAATATTGTTTTGACTTTTCTTTTGTAAATTCTATTCCTTCTTCATAATCCTTAACTGTATCTGTTAATATTCTAAATGCATTATATAAACTGCTTTTGAAATATTGCTTTTTACTAGTTACTATTGCAATCATTATAATATCTAATATAATTAAAACAAATATATTGGTTATATAAAAGATTTTATTTGCAAATATAAAATAAGTACTACTTAATAATATTATTGGAATAAGTAACCAAAAACCATTTTTATTTTTTATTCTATTTTTTTTATTAAGTATATAATATATTATTCCATTTCCAATACTAAAAAATAATACCATTGAAATTCCGATTTCCTTACCATAAAACAAAATAGATTGAATTACAGCTAATATAAAACTTCCTATAATCTCCATAATAAATTTTATTCCTTTCTTACTTCATCTTGAAAATTAGAATAGTTATACTTATATTTTCAAATAATATTTATTATTTTTCATAGTCTAATATGTCTCCTGGCTTACAATCTAAAACTTCACATAATTTTTCTAATGTTGAAAATCTTATTGCTTTTGCTTTATTTGTTTTTAATATAGAAAGATTAGCAGGAGTAATTCCAACTTTTTCCGCAAGTTCTCCAGAAGACATTTTTCTTTTAGCTAGCATTACATCTACATTAACAATAATTGACATTCTTACTCTTCCTTTCTTATTTTAAATTGTAAAATCATTTTCTTCTTTATACTCAATAGCCCTTTTATATATTTCATTTAGAATTCTAATACCTATTCCAAATATTAAGAATGCAACTGAAAAAACGAAAATTAACACTCTAATTAAAATATCACTTAATAAATCAAATGATAAATATTTACTTAAGCAAATACTAACTCCCATTAAACAAATTAAATATAATATTCCCATAACAATTGATAATATTGAAACTTTATTTAGATACTTTATATTATTTTTTTCAAATATCTGATTTTCTTTTAAATTTTTAAAGATCTTTATAAATTCATAAATAATAAAGAGTGCAACAATTCCTGTAGATAAAAAAATTACACTAATTATTGTAATTAGCACTATTTTTAATAAATAATTTTCCATTATTAAAGATGTATTATGATGAAAAAATAATGTTATAATGTAAGTTGCTAAAACAATAATATCCAATAATGTAATTATTCCAAATAAAACCTTTAATCCATTTTCTACCTTTGAAGAAAGACTCTTCTTTCCTAAAACTTTCATAACTTAAGTTCCTCCTTTATTGCGAATTAGTATATATTTTTTATTTTTGTTTGTCAATATATTTTTATTGTTTTTCGATATATTTAGTTTAAAAAGCAACAGATAATTATTAAACAATTATCTGCTATAAAAGAACTTTATCTTTTTTACTTTTCATACTTTAAGTTACTATTTTCATTAGTTAGACATTTTTTTATATTTTACATACAAAAAACTTATTCCTAATATAATTATTATACTAGCTACTATTACACAAATCCAAATAAAATTTTTATTCTCTTTGTTTTCTTCTAGTTTTGGCTTTTCTTCATTTCTACTCTCATTATTATTTAATTTTTCTATCTCATATGCATCTTCTAATTTTTCCTGTAATTTACTTTGTTCTTCTACAAATTTATTCTCTTCTTCTTCATTTCTTTTATATACTTGGACATTATATGTCTTTTTACTAAAACCGATTTGGAGCTGTTACTTCAATAGTTATTAAATTATTTCCTTGTTTTAAGTTACTATTTCCATTAATCTTAACTACTCCACTCTCATTTTGCGGAATAGCAAGTATATTAATACTATCTAATTTGCTAGATATTTCTGCTTTATAATTTGTATTTACCATATCAAAAGGAGGATATAATAGTGTATTTTCTATGGCTAATATTTCTAAATTATTATTTGCAAGTTCTATATTTGCAGTTTTGGTAACTTGAATAGTATAAATTTTCTGGGCAGTTTTATCTTCTGAAGTTACTATAATATTTATAACATTTAATCCTTCTTTTAAATCTGTATTTCCTCCTATTTCTACATCAGCATTAGGATTTTCGGAAACAGCTAATACTTCTATATCTCTGATATTATTTGGAATTGTTAAATAATATTCATAAATGTCTTTTTCGAAATTTGGTGTAATTCCTTGGGTATCTAATCTTAAGCTTTTTAAACTTACATTACTGCTTGTAGAATCTGTACCTAGTTCCTCTTGTAACTGCATCTTTAAAATATTTTCTTCTTTTCCTATTTGAATTTGTTTTGCTTCAAAACTAGTCTCTATTAAACTACCAATATTGTCAAAAAATTCTCCTTCTATAGTAAAATTTGCAGTTCCACTTTCTTTTGCTCTAAACTTAAATTTTGCAAGTTCACCATCTTTTGCTCCGCTTCCACCACTTACATCATGCCAGACAAAAATAATACAATTATCTATTACATTAGTGTTTTCTAAATTAGATATATATTCTAATTTTGTATCATCAAAATAAAGTGAAAAACTAAATGCAGTTGTTCTAGCATCTTTTAAATTCACAGTAATTTCTATTTCTTCCCCTTTTTCTATTATTTCTTTGTTAGTTTCTATATAAACTTTCCCTATTTCTGATGCATAACTAAACTTAAGATAAGAACTAACAATTAATAATAATATAAATAAACAAATTAATTTCCTTTTCAATTTAATCCAACTCCCTGTCCCTAATGTTCAATAAATAAATCTTATAACTAGCTCTGTAACGTTCTTAAATGTTCTTTAAAATGAACATTTAACCCCGTCCCCAATGTTCTATTTATATATATACCCTTTATAAATAATTTACTTAATAAAGCTCATACCAGCCTAGCTAAGTGTTATATATATTTTTTAAACCAATCGCCGATGGTATATACTATAACCCACCTCTACAAAAACTGCGTGGTATAAAAGTAATTCCTACCACTCGCCTGCCACGCTTCAAGATTGGTTTAAAAAATATATATAACACTTAGCTAGGCGGTAACATTATCTCCTAAATAAAATAATTGTAACATACTACTATTTTGTTAATAAACGAACATTTATCTCTGTCCCACATGTTCACTCTGGGGTGTTCATTGCTCTATTAATTGTAAATCCAAAATATGTCTTTGTATTAATAACAAGTCAATAGACGTTGGCTTTTTACCATTTTTATTTATATTGCTTGCTTTTCTAAATATTTCTTCTAATGGTTCTATCTCTAAAATGTGTCTTTGAATCACTAGTAAATCAACACTATTTATTTTTCCATCTCCATTTGCATCTCCATATACAATTATTTGATATTTTCTTAATAATTTTCCATCTTCTTTAACAAGTATTTTGCTTCCTGTACCAACAGGGTCTTTTTCTTGCAATATTTCATTTTTATAATTTACAATTTGGATTTCCAAATCTGTTTTAATTTTTTCTTTTATATCTGAAACTTTGTTATTATCATATTCTATTCCACTAATTTCCAAACTATTTACTTTTAGTGGAGTTTCAAAAGAAATTTCTGAATCATCCATTTTCCTTACTACATATAATTTACATTCTGCCAGAATATTTGGATTTTCTCTTGAACTTGCTATTAAGTTTGTGCTTCCTTCTTTTTTTGCTGTAATAATTCCATTTTCTGTAATAACTGCTACATCACTATCAGTACTACTATATAAAATAGATTTATCATTTGCATCTTCTGGCTCCAGCCCTGCATTAATTTGGAAAGTATCTCCTACTTGCATATAAATTTCTTTCTGGTCTAATATAATATTTGTTACTTTACTATATACTGTTATTTCAATTTGATTTTGTACGTTATTTTCTTCTGCTTTAACAGTAATGGTTGCTTTCCCAGAACGGATTGCTGTAATATTTCCTTCATTATCAACAGTTGCAACATTTGGATTACTTGAAATATATTGCACTTTATGGCTATTTGCTTCTTGTGGATAAATCGTTACTTGTAACTTTTTCCTCTCGCCTTTTTGAATAGTGGTATTATCTATATTAACATCAATTCTTTCTATTTGAACTGGTGGCATTTCTGTTACATAGTTTTTAAAAATATATCCTATAATTCCATTTTCTAATATTACTTTATCCCATCTTTCTCCTGATTGTTTTCCTTTTGCAATTCTAGTCATTTTATCTTGTTTATTTACAGATGTAATAATTTCATAAGAAGTAGATGGTCCTGTTCTTATATTTACATTAGTAGCATTACAATAAACTTTAGTATTATCTTGCGTAAAATCATTGGTATTAATATCTGGACTTTGCATAGGAATGCTTGGCATATTGTTATAAACAGGAATAATAAAAGTCATAGATGTATCTAACAATGCACTTTTTTGATAACCATTATAAGTAGACCTTGATTCACTATAAGGTGCTAATACGTTTGTCATATATTGATGTGTAAATAAATTACCATTTCTATCATCATTTACATCAAATTTTTGTAAATAAATTGTATTTTGTCCTACATTAATATAGCTAGAGCCAATAAAAATACCTCCACCAGTAATCGATTTTTCTTTATTATTCCATGGAATTAAATATTTACTTTTTACCTCCTCACTTGCACCTTTTCCATCTCGTGCATACCTAAGGCCATTTTTTATTGCTCCCATTGGCTCTGGGGAACTTGTAGCACCTATATTATAAAAGTTATATAATCCTTTAAAACCTTCTACATTTCCACTAATTGAACTATGTGATAAAAAAGGTCCTACTTCTTGTTTAATACGAGATGCTAAGTGATAAGGACTAACACTTGATGTTTGTCCTCCTCTTAAAATTAAATCAGAATATCTTTCATTCATATTAATAGTATTTCCATTACTGTCAAGATATGAAACTTTTGTATTATAAAATTCTGTTCCATATAGTATTTTTTCGATTCCATCTAAATTATTAGTATGTGCTTCATAAGATAAAGCTTCAAATTGAAAAATGCGAACTTCATTTAAAAAATTTCTAGGATCCATACAGTATTCTATTGATTGTCTTGAACTATCTACGAAGCCTGCATCAATCTCTACATTATATTGACCTGGAGTAGTATTTTTCCAACTATCGGAATAATTTTTAGGAACTAGATTTTTTCCATATATATTTTCCCCGTTTATAACATAAGTCCAGTCTAAGTTTGTATATAGAGCTTTAAATTTCCAATTTGGGTGTTTTTTTGCAAGTTCTCTTAAATATGGCTGATAACTTGTTGGAAAGTTTTCTATTCCATCTAATTTGTTTGATGCATCTACTTTTAAAAGTGCAAATAATAGTAATGATAGGAGTAGAATTAAAATACATAGTAAGATATACTTTTTCGTTTTTTTCATATTGTATCCTCTTTTCTTTGAACAGGTGATTTTTGTTCTTTCGCTTTAATGATTGTTCTTTGTTTTGAATCATTTGTACATGTGATTAGTGTTACTTCTCTTTTGCCATTTGTTTCTTGTGATAGAGGGCTTACATCTTCTGGAAAAACATTGTAAATGTTATAAATCTCATATTCTATTCTACCTATAGTATTATCAGAAATTGTAAGAGTATTCCCTATTTTTAATTTTTTCAAATTGTAGAACATATTTGTATTTCTTGGAGCATTATGTCCTGCAATACATAGATTTCCTATTTCATTTGGGTCTGCTCCCCAAAATTTTGCAACAGATTTATTTAAAGAGTTTTCTGTGCATGTTTCTAATATATAAGTTTCTAAATTAATTGCAGGAATTTCCAATTTTGCTGCTACATCATATTCCTTGTATTTTGTTATAATTTCTTCTTTTGGATATTCTTTTTTTATCACTTCATTATTTAAATTTTCTTGTTTTTCTTTACTATCTTGATTATAAGTTGTATCTAAACTTTGAGAATCATATTCAGAAAATTTCTGTACATTATTTCTTTCTAATTTACTATCCCTAATACTTTGAACTACTAACCATAAAATAATAACCAAAACTGCTCCTATAAAAAAACAATTAACAATCATTCTCTTTTTCATTAGTATCTCCTCACATATGTAATAAGACAGTTTAAAAGTAATTAAACCATCTTATTATACTTACTTCTTTTTATTGTAAAAAGCATATCCCCCACCAAGTACTATTAAAGCTAGAACAACTGGAATATATATATTTCCACCTGTTTTAGGTAATTTACTAGGCATTTCTTGTTTAACTTCTTCTTTATTTGTCTCATCTGTATTACCAGGAACTTGAGTTTCAGTATTTTCAGGTGTATTTGTTGGTGGAACTACTTGAGATGTAGTTTCTACAGCAGTAAATCCAAAAGTTTTTTCAGCAATCACTGCATCTGAATTATCCCTATCTATTAATTTTAAAGTTATTGTATAATCTCCTGCATCACTAAAAACTGCTCTTGTTTGTAGCACTTGAGAAACATCTTTTCCTCCTATTTTATAACCTTGTGCATCTCCGAATCCACTCCCGAATAATATCATGTTCAAGTCCGGTTGCTATCTATTGCTAATAGCTTTACAGTAGCATTTCCTGGAGTTACTGCTTCTGCTACTAATCTTGCATGTTCATAATAACGCCCCATTGAAGAAAAATAAGAAAGTGTCATCTGCTTCTCTTCTTGTTTTATAATATCTCCCACATTTTCTAATTTAAAAGAATAATCTACATATACTGGCTCTACTGTAACGTTTTTAACAATTGGTACAGTAATATCATCAAAAGAAACACTTGCATCTGCATTTGCTAGCCCTTCTCCTGTAACCATAAACTCAGTTGGATTTGATGTAGTAATATTTGCTTTTGCCTTAAAAGTAATACTCATATTGTTTCTTGGACTTGTTCCTCCTGATGTATCATAAAAAGTTACTATTACTTTATCACCTGTATTATTTGCTGTTCCTCCTTCTGCTTCAACATATTCAAAGATATTATTATCGTAAGAAATTTTGAATGTATATGCTCCTAAATCTTGCCCAAATGCAATTGTTAATTTTACTTCTTGTGATGGATTTATTGTTTGTTTATCAACTTGTACATTAATAGAATCTAAGCTTTGCGCATAACTATTGCCTGAAAAAATAAGTAATGCCATTACTGTTAATATGGTAAAAATACTAATTAATTTTTTCATTAAAAAAATCCTCCTTTTTTTGTTTTATATTTCTAGTATGATTAATTTTTAAATTTATTATGTATTAATTATTTTTACAATTTTTTCTTATTAATTTTTAGTTGTAAAAACATAAAAAAACATAATAGAAATTATTTCCATTATGTTTTATAACTTTTTTATTTTTTTGCATACTTTAATTCACATTTACGAGTAGTCTTAAGATTACTCGTTATAATGGTTTTGTATTATACATTTTCATCAGACTATAGATATTATCCATTAACTAGTAACACATTAATTTACCTCTTTTTGCTTTTTACTGATTTTCTTTCCAATCATAATATTTAACTAAATATTCCCAGCATCCTTCTTTAGCTGTTATTCCATTACAATTATCTTTTATTTTTTCTATGATTTCATTTTTATCAATCCATTTAACCTCTGAAACTTCTTCCTCCTGTAATTTTAATGTTGTTTCATCTATATCTTTATTTACAATATAAAACTCATTAAAATGATTGTTTACAATATCTCCTTGTACATTTGTTGAGATAGAAGAGCCTACAAAAGTTATATCATTTTTATTTAAAGTTATTCCTAATTCTTCTTCTGCTTCTCTAATAATTGATTGAAAACCAAATTCACCTGCAAGTACATGCCCTCCTGCTGTTATATCCCACATATTTGGCCACATTTTTTTGTTTGCACTTCTTTTTTGTAATAATACTTGCCCTTTTGAATTTATTATAAACATTGCAACTGCTTTATGCCACAGTCCTTCTGTATGACACTTTTCTCTTGTTTCTACTTTACCTATGTATTCTCCTTTTTCATTTAATACATCAAAAAACTCTTCCATACTCCTATACTCCTCCTCTTTATGTATTAGATTCAATTTATTGTCATTATATCATAATATATGTAAATAGCAAGTACATTTATATTAAAATTTGAGTTTTATACGCTATAATCTTACAACTCACATAAAAGTACATACTAGAATAACAATGGTTAATAAATTTATAAAAACATTAAACAATTATTTTCAATACCATTATCACTTAAACAAAAAACAATCTGTAAATTATACCATTATCATTTAGTAACACATTCAAATTCTATATCTTCTTTTTTATATTCCTCTGGCTTTAATCCAAATCTCGTCTTCATATAATTTAAAACAATAATTATACTTACTAATGCTAATATGCCCACTACTAAAAAAGCATGTTTAACATTTAAAATATTTAATAATAATCCGCCTAAAACAGAAAAGAAACTTGCTACAATTCCACCAATAAATTCGTATGCAAAAGTTATTTTATTTCTCATATTCTCTATAGTAAAATTTTTTAAATATTTAGGTTCAAATATGTACCATAATGAAACATTTATTTTTTGTATTGTACACATTATTAATATAATTGGTATTACCATTTGACTTTCAAATATACTAGAAACTATTCCTATAATTATACATGCACCAATATACATTAAAGATATAAATGCTAAAGTTCTATTCTTAAATTTTTTCTCTATTGGTCTTTTTAGTGATAGTGCAATTCCAGCAATTAATGTAAGAACTGCAAAAATCATTGAAAATTGTTGTTCTGGTATTCCTATATTTATTAGTAAATCACTATTATAAGTATTAATAATTTCTATTACACTATATAGCACTATCTGAAACAATATAAAAGCTTTCATTCTTTTCGATTTCAGAATAAATTTAAAACATATCTTTAAATCTATTCCATAATTTTTTAAAGTATTTACCAATCCCAAATTTTCTTTTTTATCTATATTTACTTTATATACATCCTTAAATTTAAAAGATAATACTGTAGAGATTATAATAAAAGAAAGACATATTAACATTGGCAAATAATTATTAATTACAAATAAGTACCCAGCTACTAATGATGCTATTCCATCTAGTATATAGTAAAAACTACCACCTTTTGCATCTAATTTTGAATATAATCCTTCTCCTCCTTTAGTCGAAACAGAATCATATAATAAATTAGATTCTGCAATTGTTTTCATATTATAACCTAAAGCAAATACTAAATCTGCAATTATAATACTAATTGCTCCTGGAAAACATATTAAAATTAACACATATATAATAAGGAATACATTTCCTATTATTATGCTTTTTCTTTTTCCTAAAAAGTCTGTAATTGCTACTGCCGGTATTTGCATTATAATTCTAAATAATAAATAAAAACCATTTATAATTAGCACTTCTGATGCTGTCAGACTTTTAGTAATCGTATAAAACAAAAATTCTATTGAATAAAAAAACAATAAGTCCCATGAAAACATCTTATAAATTGGATATAGTTTTGCATTATTTCTTTTTATTTTACTTATTTCTCTTCTATTTTTGGTGGTTAATTTCTCTAGCCCGATTTGTCATGTTCCGCTCTCCTTTATTACTTTTACATTAATTAGAATTTGTAATTGATTATTCTTTGTTTATTTCTCCTTCTTCATAACTTTTTGTCTTGCAAACTCTTCCATTTCCATTTCGTCCAATATCTCACTAATTTTCTGAGCTATTTTCTCATCTCTTGGAATAATTACTTGTTCTAATGCATTAGCTCTTCTTTCAACTTTTTCAATGCTAATTTGTAATCTAAGTATTGTAGTTTCTATTCTAGCTAATTGGACTAAATATTCTTTTACTTTTATGAATTTAGAAATTGCTTCATCTACCGCAGAAGTAGTATTATATAATCCATAATTCATTTCTGGTTTTGTTTCACTCTTTAATATAACTGATGGTATTTGAACACCCATAACTGTGACATATTTTATATCTAGACTATCATCTTGTTTTACTCCATTTGCAATACTAACCATCTCTTCAATACCAATATCTACATTTGCATTTTTTAAAGACTCAAAAGCATCTGTTAATAAATTCTCCCCATATTTCTTTAAATTTACTTGTTCTTCCTTATATTTATCCATTTCTCTCTTAAGAATCATCTTTTTTTGCTCTAACAATTTTTTACCCTGTTTTGATTGTTTAATAAAACCTTTTAATTTTATCAAATTATTTTTTGTCGGTAAATCACGCATTCCCATTTTTATTTTACCACCTTACTTTTCACAACTTTAACATCCACAGCTTCTAAAAAGCACATACTAGCCTAGCAAGAGTTTAATATATGTTTTTAAAACCAATCGCCGATGGCACTAAAGTTTAACCTTCCTCTGCAATACACTGCGTGGTATAAAACTAATTCCTACTCCTCACCCGCCACGCTTCAAGATTGGTTTTAAAAGCATATATTAAACTCTTGCTAGGCGGTAGCATTATCTCAAAAAAACTATGAATTATAACTACAATTTATTTAGCTCTTCTTCCGGCAATATTTTTAATAACTCCAAAGCTAAATCTAAGCTTTCATAAATTGTTCTTGTTTCATACAAATCTTGATTAATAAATCTTTCTTCAAAAGCCTTTCCAAATTCTAAATATTTTTTATCTACATCACTTAAATCTGATTCTCCAAGTACTTTAGCTAAAGCTCTAACTTCCTGTACTCTAGAATATGATGCAAATATTTGATCTGCAATTTTTATATGATTATCTTTAGTAAATCCTGCTCCTACACCATCTTTCATTAATCTAGATAATGAATCTAATATATTAATTGGAGGTGTAATTCCTTTTTGATATAATTCCCTACTTAAAACAATTTGTCCCTCTGTAATATATCCTGTAATATCAGGAATTGGATGTGATATATCATCATTTGGCATTGTTAAAATAGGAATTTGCGTAATTGAACCTTTTCTTCCTTTAATTTGACCTGCTCTTTCATAAATAGAAGATAAATCACTATATAAATAACCTGGATATCCTTTTCTGCTTGGTATCTCTCCTTTTAACGTAGAAATTTCCCTTAAAGATTCTGCATATGCTGTCATATCTGTAAGAACTACTAAAACTTCCATACCCAAATCAAAAGCTAAATATTCTGCACAAGTTAAAGCAATTTTGGGAGTTAAAATTCTTTCTATAGCAGAATCACTAGATAAATTTTGAAACATAACTACTTTTGATAATACACCATTTTCCTCAAAGCTTTTCTTAAAAAAATCGGCTGTTTCATATTCTGCTCCCATAAGTCCAAAAACAACTGCAAAATCCCCATTATCATTGATATTTGCTTGTCTTATAATCTTTTCAGTTAATTCATTATGGTTCATTCCACTTCCAGAAAAAATAGGTAATTTTTGTCCTCTAATTAATGTCATTAATACATCAATAGACGAGATTCCTGTTTGTATATAGTTCTTTGGATACTCTCTTGCTATTGGATTAATCGGTTTTGCATTAATATCTCTTCTTACGTCTGGCTTAATTTCTCCGAAGACCATCAATAGCTTTACCTGTTCCATTAAAAACTCGGCCTAGCATTTGTTTAGATAAATCTATCATTAATGGTGTTCCAATAAACTCAGTTTTTATATCCTTAGAATTCATTCCTGTTGTACCTTGATATACTTGTATGGTTGTGATATCTTTATCTAATCTGATAACATCACCAATTCTTTTTTCTCCGTTTTTTAATTCTATAACCACTTGTTCCTCAAAAACAATATCTTTTGGTGTTTTTATAAAAACTAGTGGACCATTTATTTCTTCCAAACCTATATATTGTACTTTCATTCATTTCACCTCATTATTCTAATTAACACATCCCAAATTTCTAATACCACTTTTAAAATCACTTACTACTTAACTTAAAATAGCAGAGTAGTAGGCTGTGTATTTATATATAAAAATGCAGTGATGCTAAAGTATTGGGAGGACTCGCATTCATACAGATCAGCCAGATTAACTGTTCGAACTGTGAAAGCTGTATATACTCGCTCATATGACTAGTCCGACCAGCAAAGAACGTAATTTTTATATATAAATACACAGCCTACGGCCCAAACTTATCCGTAAACTAAAAAAACACTACTAATCACTAATTTTTTATTATATTTACATACAAAAATCAGTACTGCAAATAATTGCTTGTAATATGAGATTAGTGCTTTAAAATAGCCCAGCTAAGTGAATATATATATTCACTTAGCTTACTCTACAGATATTAGTAATCTACTTATTATCTGTATTTTTAATTAGTGAAAAAGGGTATTTATACTATATGTGTTCCTGGTATTCTTCTTCGAGTTTTTTAAAACTACTTTTAATTCTAGTATTAATACGATCAAACTTTTCTAATTCTTCATTTCTAATTTCAAATTTTAATCTTGTATATTCATCAAAAAATCCTAATTTTTTTATTTCTGAAAGTGGAATTCCTTTTTCGATTAATTTTAAAGATTTCTCATATAACAATATAATTGTTTGCATCATTTTATATTGTTTTTTTATTGGTACAGCTGTGTCTATTAAATTTAATGCACTTTGCTGAAGAAAGCCTATACGAATTATTCTAGCAATTTCTATAATTAGCTTTTTATTTTCAGATAATACATCTTGTCCAACCACTCTTGCAATTTCTAGTAATTCATTTTCTTCTGCCAATATTTTTACAATTTTTTGTCTTATATCTAAAAAGTCTGATTCAACATTTTCTTCATACCAATTTTGTAAAGTAGATACATATTCACTATAACTTACATTCCAATCTACTGCTGGATAGTGTCTTGAATAAGCAAGTTCTCTATTTAATCCCCAAAAAGTATGAACAAATCTTTTTGTGTTTTGTGTAACTGGCTCTGAAAAATCAGAACCTTGTGGTGAAACAGCACCAATAATTGTAACAGAACCAAACATACCATTGTAACCATTAACAAGACCAGCTCTTCCATAAAATTCAGATAATCTTGATGGTAGATAAGAAGGAAAACCTTCTTCTGCTGGCATTTCTTCTAATCTTCCTGAAATCTCTCTTAAAGCTTCTGCCCATCTTGAAGTGGAATCTGCCATTACTGCTACATGATATCCCATGTCTCTATAATATTCTGCAATTGTGATTCCTGTATATATTGATGCTTCTCTTGCTGCTACCGGCATATTAGAAGTATTAGCAATTAAAACAGTTCTTTCAATCATAGGTCTTCCAGTTTTTGGGTCTGTTAGCTTTGGGAATTCCTCTAATACATCTGTCATCTCGTTTCCACGCTCACCACAACCAATATATACAATAATATCTGCATTACTCCATTTAGCAAATTGATGCTGAAGCATCGTTTTTCCAGTTCCAAATCCTCCTGGAATCATTCCGAGTGCCTCCTTTTGCAATAGGAAACATTGTATCTATTACTCTTTGTCCTGTTAATAATGGTTCTTTTGTAATTAATCTTTCTTTATATCCTCTTGGCACTCGTACTGGACATTTTTGAATCATGGTAATTTCAAAAATATTGCCTTCTTTTGTTCTAACTTTTGCAAGTACATCTGTTACTTTATAATTACCTTCTGGTACAATCCAAATTAATTCACCTTGCAAACCAGAACCATTCATAATTTTATTTACAATAAGTCTAGTTTCTTGTACTTCTCCAATAATGGTATTTTCTATAATACTTTCTCCTACAACTACTATTGGAACAAAATGCCAAACTTCTTCTAAATTAATTGCATTTACTCCGTTTAGTTCCTCTCTTTATGAAATCCCCTTCTTTATTTCTTAATTCTCCGAAGAGGTCTTTGTATACCATCAAATATATTTCCCATAATACCTGGTCCTAATAAAACAGATAAAGGCTCTTCTTTGCTTACAACTTCTTCTCCTATGCTAAGTCTAGTTGTATTTTCATATACTTGAATAGTAGCAATATCTTCTTTTATCTTTATCACATCACCTAATATCTGTTCTTTTCCAATACATACTATATCATGCATAGCAAAATCGCCTTCACCTTTTGCAAGTACTACTGGTCCATTAATAGAAATAATTTCTTTCTTTTGCAAGATTTTATTCACCTCAATTTCTTTTGTTTACGTTTTCTTCAATTGCATTTTTTAATGTATTATCAATTAATACATTTTTATTTTCCAATATAAGTCCACCTATAAACTTATCATCTATTATTTTACATTTGACATTATATTTAATCTCAATATTTTCACTATATCTATCATAATCTTTTTTTATAACTCCAATAATTGTATTATAATCTATATTAACCTTTTCTAGAGTTTCTTCTAAAGTATAAAAAAAGAATTCTTCATATAATGGTGTATCTAGCATTTTGCAAATAATATTTTCTATTTCTTTTATTAATTCCAAACTTTGATTTTTTACTGTATCTATTATTTTCTTTTTTTGTTCTAATTCATAAGAATAAATTTGTTTATAAAATTCCTTTTCTAATTTCTCACATTTTTTTTGATATGTGGATTCTTGTTTTCCGTATATATTCTTCTATTTCTTGTGTAATTTGCTTTTCTATTTCTTCTTTTATCTTTATTTCAAGTTCTTGTTTTTCTCCATTTACTAGTCTTTCACAACTTAAAAATAATTCTTGTTCTTTAGCCTGTATATCCATTTTAACCTCCACTTATGCATTGCTTTATCAATCCTTAAAAATACTAGAATTCACATCTCATTTAAAAGCACATACTAGCTAAGCCGAGAGCTTTATATATTTTTTAAAATCAATCGCAGATGGTACACACCATAACCTTCTTCTACCAAAACTGCGTGGTATAGAACTAATTCCCACTCCTTGCCCGCCACGCTTCAAGATTGGTTTTAAAAAATATATAAAGCTCTTGACTTAGCGGTAACATTCTCTTTCAAATAAAATAGCTGTGAATTGTAGCATTTTTTTACACTATAACCTATCTAAATAACCACAACAAGTGGTGTTTTTCTCTTTTCTTTTATTTCATCTAACTTTTGTTTCGATTGTGTATATACTTGTTTTGATACAACTAAAATTCCTACATCTTCTTGTTTTAAAACTTCATCAATATGACTCTCTATTTTTTCTTTTTCATTCAAAACTATCGAAGATATCCCTGCAAGTTTTAATCCAACTGCCCAATCGATTTCATCTAAAATAGAATATATTTTCATAATACCTAGATTTCCTTCCCTTAATGTCAATTCGATTAAAAGTTATTATTCACTAACTTATTTAAAAACACATTACTTTACACTTTACTTAATATCATAATAGCAACAATCAGTCCATAAATTGCAATACCTTCTGCAAGCCCCGCAAAAATAACTGTTTTTCCAAGTAATCCTGGATTTTCACTAATAGCTCCAACTGCACTAGAAGCAACAACTGCTACCGCAATTCCTGAACCAATAGCTGCAAGTCCTACTGCTAAAGCTGCTGCAATTAGACTTGCTCCTTTATCTTGGCTTTCATTTTGCTTCTCAACTACTTCATTTGCTCCTATATCTGTAGCATAAGAATTATTTATAATTCCTCCAAAACTCATTACTCCTAATATTATAAAACATACAATTCCTAAAATTTTCTTTAACATACTTCCTTCATTCCTTTCTTTAAAAATTTAACCTCAATTCTTAGCCTGCACACTAATATTCTCATACTCTCTTCCATTTCCCTCATAAAATCTACTAAATAATTCATAATATTCTAATCTAAGCACTTGAATAGCAACAATCAAACCTTCTAAAACAATTACTATTCCATTTCCAATAACTGCAATCACCAAATTTCCTGCACCTTGCACCATATTTGCAAGCAAATACACTGCCATACAAAGTCCAACATGATTAATTGCAAAAGCTGCAAGTCTTAAAAAAGAAATAGTATTACTTGCAAGAGATAAAAGCATCTCAATAATATCAAAAATACGTTCCACAAAAGGTACTTTAACTTTTTCTTTATGCTTTTGTATTCTACTACTTAAACTATCACCAAACAAAATAAGTATTATAAAAACAGAAGCAATTACTACAATAGTAGATACTGAAAATATCATCTTTCCAGTTACAAAAAAATAAGCAACAACGAATAATACAAATCCATATAGTAAAAATCCGGGCTAGTCCATTTTTATCAAAAAATATCTTCTTAATTTCTTTATTTCTTATTCCATTTACAATATTAAGTACCATTGCAATTAAGATAAAAATACTTCCAACAACAATTCCAGAAATTAGCATTGTATTAATATTTTCCATAGGACTAATTAATTTGTGGTTTAAAATGTCTTCTTTTCCAAATATACTTCCATATAAAAAACCAAAAATAATTGAAGAAATTCCTCCTGCTACCATCACTGGTCCAAGTGATACCTTTTTTCTCATTAAAAGTATTCCTATTAAAAATAGAATAGCTCCATGTCCAATATCTCCAAACATAAATCCAAACATAATAAAAGAAGTAATTGCAACAAATAATGTTGGATCTAATTCTTTTACATTCGGAGTCCCATACATTTTTACTAACATCTCAAATGGTTTTATAAATTTATTATTTTTAAGTTTTGTTGGTTCTTTTATTTCTTCTTTTTTTCCATCACGAATGCTGTAATCAAAATATTCATATTGTTTTAACATATTTACAATATAATCTAAATTTGTTTCTGGAACCCAAATAACCATATAAAAAGTTTGCTTTTTATCATGCATAATATATTTTTTTATTTTATTAACAAGTTCATATTCTTTTAGCTGTTCATAATAAGAAATCAGCTTATTTTTCTTTTCATTTTGAAAGAACTTTAATTCCTTTTCTAATTCTCCTTGTTTAATTTCATTTTCATTATATTCTAATTTCAAATTTGAAATTAATTCACTTAAAGTACCATCAAAATCATTTGGCAATAAAATTCTTTCAAATTCTTGCATATTAAAAAATGCATCTATATCATTTGCATATTCTTCTGTTGTGATATAAACAATCCATGTATTTTTTTCTTCCTTTTTTAATTTGTAATAGATTGCTTTCATATCTCCTTGTAATTCTTTTTCAATCTCTAGAATATTTTCATTTGGAACATTTCCATATCTAAATTTCATGTATTTCATTCCAATCAATTCATGTATATTAAATTCAAACCCAGAAAGTTCTTTGATTGGTAATAATTTTTCCATAATTTCTTTATTTCTATTTTCTATCTTGTTTATTTTTTCTTCATATTCATTGTATTTATTTTCTATAATATTAATTTCTTCTTTTATCTCATCTATTGTATTTTCAATTTTTATTTTTGTTTCATTTGCTTGTAATTCTATTCCAAACTTATTTAATATCTTTTCTACTTTTTTTAAATATTCCTTAATAGTATAATCATAAGTACAATATTCAAATTTCCAGCCCTTACCATATATCTTCTTAGCATCTTCTATTCCGAATATCTCTTCCTAATAGTTCTTGTGCTAAAAATCTATCTAGTTTATCCTCTTTTCCCGTTATACTAAGGAGTTTCATTCTTTCAATCGACATTTTTTTATCTCCTTTTTCTTATTGTTATTTTGTTACTAATTTCTTTTGTATTTCTTCTTTACTTAAGCCATAACGTATTCCTTCAATAATACGTACAATATCTGTATTTTCCATTTCAATTAAATTAATATATGCACATATATTGCTAATATCAAACATCTGACTTTTAAATATTTTATAATATTCTTTATATAAATATATATTAATATTCTGTTCAAAACTAAGACTGTTATCATATTTTCTTATATATGCCTTTTTTTGAAAGTTTTCTAATATCTCTGTATCATTTTCAAGACTCAAAAATTGTTTTATTTCTAACTTGCTATTAACTTTTTCTTGTTTGATAAAAGTTTCTTTTATTTTATCTTCTGAAAAATTATAATATTTCTTTATTCGATATAACCATAATAAATTCATTAAATCAATTTTCTTAAGTATCATTTTTTCTAATCTATCATTTTTGTTTTTCGAAATATCAATCAATTTATTTAAATAGATTTTATCCATTTCATTTTCTATTTCAAAAATATTTAAGTTTTTGGTTAGGCTTTCATTATCACTGAAGTTTTCAAATACTTTTTTATACTGCGTATTACTTAAAAAGCCTAAGAACTCATCTATAGTTTCTGCATTTTGAATTCCATCTATGTCTTTAAAAATTGATTCTGTCCATATCTTTATACCTTCTGGATTATAATGAACTATTGTTTTTGAATATAATTTTCTAAATACACTTTTTATACATCGTATTTTATATTTTTCAATGAACCCAATAAAAATATCTTTGTCTTTTTTATCTAATAATCTCTTTATTTTTACTATATCAGCAATTAAAATCTTATCTAATACTGTTTCAATTTGTATTCTTCTAGCTGACTCGTCTAATTCATTTAATTCTAAATTTTTGGCTTTTAAAATCATAATTGCACTTTTTAAATTATTTTGGTGCAATAGTTCTTGTAAATCACTTTTTTTAAGCCTTTTTGCATACATACCACTTAATTTTGCTTTGGAATTTCCATATTTCATTATATTAACTAGATACAAAAAATCACCTTCTTTTTAATATACTGTTTATTATTGTATTTGCAATATTCTCTTTTTCGTTTTCAAAATTCTCTTGCATTTTTTGTATCTCTATATTAGTTTCTTTATCTATTTCTTCTTTTCTTTGTTTTATTCGTTTATCATATTCTGTTTTTTGAAAATTAATTTTATACAAATATTTATTATTCATCTCTTCTTTTTTTAGTTCTATTTGTTCCTCTATTGCTTCATCTATATTAGATTTTCTTGCTTCTAAGTCTTCTATAATACGTTTACATTTTTTGTCAAACTCCATTAACTCTTTTATAGTTTTTTCCATAAATCTTCACCTAACAGTTAGTATACCTCTATTAGTATATTTTTACAACAAAATTTTTAAGTTTTTATATCTTTTAGTTTTAATTCTACTACTATTTATACTTTATATTAATATTATACCAATTTCCAATAAAATATAATATTTGTGCATTTTCTAAAATATCCAGATAGTATCTAAATTTCGAAGAAAAAACAGTAGCCATAATATGACTACCGTCTTTCTAACACAATGATGAATTATTTCTTCGAGGTAAACTTCAGCTTGTTTATTACAAGCTGAATCAAGGTTTCAATCAAAAGTACTAATGTTACACCATACACCACTGCGATTGGATATAACACCAAAATCAAAATCGATAATCCCAAAATTGCAAATACTGAGTCAAAAAACTTCACCAGAATTATCATAAGAGAAATCGCAAGTAATGTAGCTATAACAAACCCCACTTTTTCCTCCCAAAATGTTTTTTTTGACCATCGAGTGAAACTGTCAGCTAACCGTTTCATATGTTTCATAAAAAAAACCTCCAAAAAAGAATTAGCATAATGCCATATTACAATTATACTATGTCTTACATAAATTTGCAAATCATATCAAAACAAGTTAGCACTTACCTTCTTGCTCTTATTACTTAATCATTCTAATAGTTTTTAGTTTTATTATTTTTTCTTTCAATCAGTGTACATTTTTATATCTAAAATGTATAACAATTTTGACTCTATTATTTCTTCTTTCCAAATAATGCACTACCTGGAACATCCCAAATAGTTCATTTCATTTTTTATCCAATTTTTCTTTTCTTTCTAGAAATTATATTTGTAATTATAATAAATCCAGCCGTAAATATTACAATAGCTCCCATATTAATTATTATCGGTTTCATTGTATCTAAATTAAATACTTCTAATTGTTTTAACATTTCATTTGTACTTATATAATAATAAGATGGTAATATATGAGCAATTTTAAGTACTGAATCTGGTAACCATTCCATTGGTACAAAAGCACCACATAAAAAGCTAGAACCTAACGCTACTACATTTATAATTCCATTAATAGCATTTTTATTTGTAATTAAATTTCCTATTAAAAAAGCTATTGTTAATGCACAAATGCTAAATATGAACGAATTTGCAATATACATCATTCCATGCATTGTAAACATCACATTTCCAACTAATATGAAACTTAAAACTACATAACTAAGCCATAAACCTACTGCTACCAAGCTACTAGATAAAAGTAGTTTTCTATTTATTTTTTTGTAATTCATACTGCTAATAATTGTTCTTTTTTGTATATTTTCTTTTTTAAAGCTAGATAAAATCAAACATATTACATATACCAAGCCTGCTAAAATACTATAATTTGCAAAATTATAATAGAAACATGCTTTTGATAAATTATCTGTATCTAATTTTGAACTAATTTCTATTTTAGTTTCCTTTGATAAAGTTTCGTTTATTTTATTAATTAATTCTTCTTCTGATTCAATATTTTTTACATATGTATTTGCTATCTTAATATATCTTGAAAGTAACATTTCAGTATATGAAGCTAAATAATCTCCTGTACTTTTAATCTCTATTTCGGGATTATTTCCTTTTAAAAATTCTTCTCTATAATTTTCTGGTATATATATAATATAATTTACATCTCTATAAAATAACGCATCATTTACTTTTTCTTCATCATTTTCTATATCAATTATGTTACTATTATTTTTTATATAATCTACAAAATTTTTAGTAATTCCTTTTTCTTCATCTTTATTTATTATTAATACATCAGGCTTTTCCGCTACAAAATTTGTGTTATTTTCACTTGTTTGCATATTGAATCCACCAAAAAATATTAAAAATACTGTATACATAATGATAGGTAATTTGCATTTGTTTAATACTTTTAAAAATGTTTTAAATACTGTCATATTTTTGCCTCCTTAAACTGAAATACGAAATAGTAATCATAATAAGTGCAAAAATGAGTAGGCTTGCTATATTAAAGACAAATCTATCTAATGTATCATAATAATATAAAGAGTAAAATCCGTCTGTTATCATACTTGCTGGATTTAATTTATTTACAATAGGTATATTTTTATCTACAATATATTTCATTGTAATTCCCATCATTCCAGATAAAAAACATCCGAAGCATTGTAACAGATATAACGATTCCAGTTTTTATATTATCATTTGCTTTTAATAAACTTCCTATTGCAATTCCAAGTGATAAACCAGCCAAAGCTCCACATAGAGCTAAAATGATAATTAATGGTAAATTATCTCCATAATCTACTTTTAATACAAAAACAGTATATACAAATAATATAGCAAGACCAATTAACTCAGTTACATAACTTGCTAAACTACTACTAAATATTAATTTGAGTTTACTAGTAGGCGAGCTTGCTATTCTTTTTCCGTATAGCACTCATATTAGGTAAGTTTTGATTAATTGCTACCATACCAAGTATACCTCCATATAAGCATGCCATTGCAATTAGTGTATAAAATTCTATCATTGTATAACTTAAATTATTATTTGATATATTTTTTAGTTTAACTTCTTGATTATTAGTCATTTCAAATATACTTTTATATAAATTTTCATAATTTATATTATAATTTCCACTTGCTATTTCTTTTTTTATTTCATCTTCTGCTATAGTTTGTACTATTCCGTGCTGTTTGATTTATTTCTTCTGTTACATGTTTAAAAATTGTTTCATTAATTCCACTACTGTTTACTACAATTTTTGGATTATTTTCTTCTAATATCATATACCCTACTATTTCATCTTTTTCTAGTAATTCTTTTGCAGATTCTTCTGTTACTAGTTTTAAGTTAAATAATCTATCTTTATTATTTTCATCACTTAAAGTCTTAAATGCTTCTTTGAAAATTTCGTTATTTTTAAATTCCTCATTTTCAATTATTGCTATATTTATAATATCTAATTTTTCGCTATTTTCAATATTTGAAAAAGCCATATTAAAAAATGTTCCGAAGTATTATTGGAAAGGCAAAAGTCCAAAATATTAGCATTTTATTTTTAAAGAGAGTAATAAATGCATATTTAAAATTATGTATAAACATTAGTCACGTAATTCCTTTCCTGTTAATTCTAAGAATACATCATTTAATGTAGGTCTTTCTGAATATATTTTATTATATTTAATACTCTCTTTTTTCAAATAATCAATAAACTCTACTAAATTATTTTTGCCTTTTTTATATGTTACTAATAATATGTTACCATTATATGTTACTTCATCTACATTTTCTAAATTTTTTATTTTGTTAATATATTCTTCTTTCAAGTCATTTATTTCTACTGTAACTTTTTCTTCAATTTTGGCAAGTTCTTTTAATTTATCAGTTGTACCTTCTGCTAAAACTTTACCTTTGTCTAAAATAATTACTCTATCACAAATAATTTCAACTTCTTCCATATAATGAGTTGTATATAAAATTGTTGCTCCATTCTCTCTTAATTTTTTTATTCCATCTAATATATTGTTTCTACTTTGAGGATCTACTGCTACTGTTGGTTCATCTAAAAATATTAGTTTTGGCTTATGTGCTATTCCACATGCAATATTTAGTCTTCTTAAAAGACCTCCTGATAACTGCTTTGGATAAAATTTTCTAAATTCATCTAAACCGAACTAAACTAATTGCTTCATCAATATATTGTTTTCTTGTACCTTTATCTTTAATATATAATCCACAAAAATAGTCTATATTTTCATATACTGTTAATTCATCAAATACTGCTACATCTTGAAATACTACACCTATTTTGCGTTTGATATCATAACTATCTGGTCCGCATTCTATTTCCAAAAATGTCTATTTCTCCACTTTCGAAATTTAATAATGATAATATACAATTAATTGTTGTGGATTTTCCACTTCCATTTGGTCCGAAGTAAACCTAAAATTTCTCCTTCATGAACCTCAAAAGATAAATTATCTATTGCTTTTAAATTTTTATATTGTTTAGTTAGATTTTTAACTTCTATTACGTTATTCATCTTTTTCCCCCTTTTATTATTTGTTTATAACGATTTTATTATATCATATTAGAAAATTTTGTATATAATAAATTGTTGTTTTTGTTTAGATTTATGTTAAAAAATGGTTACTTGGTTATACATGTTTTTTATTTCTTTAAGTACAATTTAAAATTTGTACTGGAAAATGCCATATTCAGAGACACTTGTAATATAAAAATTTAAATTAAAACTTTCATATTATATAAAAAAGTAGTTTAATAACTGTTATATTCATAATAACATTAATAAAACTACTTTTTATCTTTACTTTTTATTATAATAAACAAATCTCTTAAAATTACTAATACTTTGGTAAGCCATTAGCTATAGGCACTCAATAATAAATAATGTATTAAATTCAATATATTAGATATAACCCCATATTACCTAATATTTTTCTTTTCTCTTTTTATAAACTTTATATATAATAGAGCTTACATTACTAACAATGGTTAGAAAATCAAATAATGCCATTGTATATCCTTTTATTGCAAAGTCATATCCGAACCACATTACCATAGTAGAACATATTAATAATTTAAACTTTATTACATCTTTTACATCCATTAGCCATATATATGTTAATGTACTAATCACTGGCAAATATCCAACAATTCCCAAATTATTAAATTTGATTGATATTATTGTTGCTAAACTAGATATTATAATTTTAGCTATAATATTTAATTTATCTTTATAGCAAAGAATATTCCTAATTACACTTAACAAATTTACAATAATACCTGTTATACCACCTAATATAATATTGCTTATTACTGTTATTCCTATTTGAATTGTTTGCCAAATTAATATATTTTTTTACTTTTTATTACGCCTGATAACATCATTATTATTGCTGCTATAAGTCCAATTATATTTCCAATTATAATATTCATTTTTAAACTCCAAAACTCACAATTCTATTTTTTGTTTTTTCATCAAAAAGTTTTATTTCATTAGTTTTTTAATAAATTAATACAAAAATCCACTGTTTTTCTCAAATCTTCTTCTAAAGCTTTTTTAGAATTATCAAATGTATGATCTCCATTTTCTATTAGTTTCATTACCGAATTGCTACACTCTTTTGAAACTTTTTCAGATAATGTATATGGTATATCTGAAAAATATGCACCGAATTTTATATTTTCTTCCATAGTGTCTTCTTATAAAAAACTGATATTTATAATATTTTTTTACTTTGCATATCCTTCTAAGATTGTATTTAATTCATGAATTTCAGAAATACCATCTTCAGATGTAAAATGTCCTGCTCCCTTAACAAATACTTTATTAGCATTCAATTTATCAGCATACTTCTCACACTTTTCAATAGGACTGTTGTTGTCATTATCGCTATATAAAGCATATCTTTTTTTTATAAGACTTTGAGCGATATCAAATTCTTCATCTGATATTCTAAAAATTTCACTTACATCTTTTAAATAATCTGTTCTACCTACATAATCAACAAATCCTGCTACAGATACAAAAGTATCAATTCTTAAATTGTTCATTACTAAAAATTTTGGAATAAATTTTGTTCCTATACTATGTGTAATTACCATACTTTCTTGATTTAAAGTTCCATTCTCAACATATTCATTTAATATTTTCCCCCAAGATTCTGGAGAAGCTTCTGCTCTTATTGGAAATATTGGATAATAATAATCTAAATTATTTTCTTTGCAAAATTTCTCTACACTAGGAGCAAAAGAATCTATGGTGTTACCATTAACACTATGAATTAAGAATACATTTTTCATATAAATTTCATTCCTTTCTCGTATAAATCCTATTTATTTAACTTATCATACATTTCTTCATCTACAACAAATATTTCTAGATTTTTTGGCTCTTCAACTTTACTTTTATCGATAAAAATTCGTTTTAAAGTCCTCATAAAAGCATTATGTGTTACTATTAATAATTTATCGTCATCTCCATATTTACTAAACATATCTTGTAGAAAATCTCTAGCTCTTTTTTCAACATCCTTCAAGCTTTCTCCATTTGGTGGATCCATTCGTCCTTTTTTATACAAAGAATATTCTGGCTCTGGTAATTCGTTTTTATAAAGTCCTTGCCAATCTCCTGATGAAACTTCTATAATTCTTTTATCGATTATAAAATCAACATCACCTTTTATTGCTTTTAAAGTTTGATGTGTTCTTGTTAATGGTGAACAATAATAGTAATCAAAATTTTCTGTAAGATTACTAGCTAATGCTTTAGCATCATCTATTCCCTTTTGTGTTAAATTTGTTTCAAGGGTTCCTGTTAAAACACCTTCAACATTAGCTTCTGTTTGTCCATGTCTTATAAAATATAATGTTGGCATAATTTTTTCTCCCCTCAAATTTTTTATAATCTTATATGTTTTTCTATGACATCTATCTTTTTGCCATCAAATTCAACAACAAAATATACTCCATCTGGAATACCATTGTTACTTATATTTTCTGTCATAGAGCCTAATACATAATAGTTAATTCCTTCTTCAACAATATTTTTAGTCCAATGCTGATGTCCTGAAAATACAGCCAATAAATTTTTATCTTGTTTTAATATGTTCTTTAATTCTTCTCTATTTCCAAGTAAAGCAGTTTCTGGACAATTTTCAAACCACCAATTTCCCTTCATTTTATCTTCTGCTACACCAAAATGTACACACACAATACTAGGCAAACTATTGATACTTAAATCTTTTTTTAACCATTCTAAATCTTCATCTGATAAAAATTGTGTTTTGAAAATCCCTCCTTCTTCTGTTCCCATTTCATTATTTACAAAAGTTCCTAATATGACTATATGCATTCCGTCTATATTAAAAGAAAATGTTGAATGTTTATATTCCATTATTTTTTCAACTTCTTCTCTTGATATCATTGAACGTAAATCATGATTTCCAATACAAGAATAAAAAGGAACACTTATTTTTTTAAATTTATTCCATATATAATTTAGATTCTCAATATCTTTATCGTGGTCATTAAAATCTTCAACCAAATCACCCAAATTTAAAACTAAATCTGGTTTAATATTGTTGTTTATTTCATCTGTTATCTTTTCTAGTAATGGCTCTGCAAACCACATTAATTTTCTCTCTATTTTTGAGCCATTATTTACTGGTATTTCTGGTGCATAGTGCAAATCCGAAAAAATGACTATTTTTCTTTTTTTCATTTTCTAATCCTCCAAAATTATAATCAAACTTTAAAATCTCAATAAAGTTATCTATTCAATAATGAATATCCTCCATCAGCTACTATTACAGAACCTGTAAATATATTTGAAGTTGCCAACATTAAATATACCTCTGCAATTTCTTCTGGCTCAATAAACTTATTTATTGGAATATTTTTTAACCAAGATTGTTTCATCTCATCAGTTACAGCATTCATATAGTTTGTATATACAAAACCAGGTGCAACAGCATTTACATGAATTCTAGGAGCTAATTCCATAGCTAATGTTTTTGTAAAACTATTGATTCCAGCTTTTGCAGAACAATAACCTATAATTCCACCTCTGCCAGAATAATCAATTCCTCTTATAGAAGATGTATTAACTATCCAACCTTCATTCTTCATAAATTCTACTGCATACTTTGAACATATAATTGCAGAAGTTAAATTAGTATTTATATCTTTCACTATAGATTCTGCTGTTATTTCATCAAAAGGAATATTAAAAGTTCTTCCAGCATTATTAATTAGAATATCTAATTTGCCATATTTTTCAGCTATTAGATTAAACATATTTTGTATATCTTCTTCTTTTGTTAAATCTGCTTGAACATACATAGCGTCTGAACCAATTTTTTTCACTTCTTCTAATACTTTTCTTCCTTCTTCACTAGATTTGTTTGAGCATATAATTACATCTGCTCCTTCTTTCGCAAATAGTATTGCGATTGCTTTCCCTATTCCGGAAGATGAACCTGTAATTAGTGCTACTTTATTCTTTAATTTCATAATTACCCACCTTTCCTATCTTGTAAATCTCCATTGCTTAAATAAGTTACATTTACCATCATCATTTAAAGATATTTGAAATATTCCATCAATTTGTTGCTTTTGATTCGTTTTAGTTATTGCTCTAATCATTTGCCAATTTATAATACAAACATCTTCATCATAACTTATAATCTTATATGTATATGAAATATCTTTTTGATTATCTGCTACGACATTCCACAAGTCCATAACTTCATCAAAATTTTTACAGGGTTCATCTATTGGATTTTCGTAATATTTTACATCATGAGATAATGTTTCAAGTGTTCTCCTCCAATCTAATTCTTTCCAAGACTCCATGAAATCTTTTGTCCACTTGTCATATTTGTTCAATAAATCATTCATTGTAATTCTCCCTCCAATTTACTATATAGTAATATTGTGTGCATTATATCATACATTTTATTATTTGCAATCCATCTAAATAACGATTTTATATGTCTTTAACTAAAATATTTTTTATTTTCATTACTCAAATACAAACTTCACAACATTTCATTTTCTTATATACACTAATTATAAAAACTAGCAATGTATATTCTCACACATTGCTAGTATCATTTATTAATACTTCACATTTAAAACACTTAACAAAATATATCTAATTTAATCTTTAGTTATACTCTTTTCTGCAAAACTATTATTTACAAGCTTGCTATATGGAGCCTTCTTATCTAATTCACCTGCCATAGTCATAACATCTTGAAGTAATTCAAAAGACTCTTCTTTTAGTACTGGCGTATCATTCCATGCATCAATATCTTTGTAGTTTTGTATTACATTTGCAAGTAAGCTTAAATCTGTATCTGGGAAAAAGCTTTGAACTACTTTTGCGATTTCTTCTGATGAATGCTCATTTACCCATTTTTCGCCTTTATAAATTGCATTTGTAAATCCTTGTATTACATCTTCATTATTTTGAATATAGCTTTTTTTGGCAAAATATGCTGTATATGGTATTTCTCCTGCTGCCTCTCCAACAGATGCCACAACATAACCTTTTCCTTCATTTTGTATAAGTGATGCTGTTGGCTCAAATAGTGTTACAAATTGTGCTGTTCCACTTGAAAATGCACCTGCCATTAAATCAAATTTTATACTATCATCTAATGTTAAGTCAGCTTCAGGATTTATTCCATTTTTCTTTAAAACATATTCTAAAGTCATATATGGAACTCCACCTTTTCTTCCAGGTATTACTGTTTTTCCTTTTAAATTTTGCCAGCTAAAGTTATCTGTTTTTTCTTTTGCAACTAAAAATGAACCATCTTTTTTAGTCATTTGTGCAAATACTTGACAAAAATCTTCTTTTCCCTCATTATATACATAAATTGATGCTTCTGGTCCTGCAAATCCTATATCTACTTGATTTGCTAAAACTGATGTCATTACTGCATCTGCTCCTTGACCTGTTGTAAGTTCTATTTCTATTCCATTTTCTTTAAAATATCCATTATTTATTGCTACATATTGTGGAGCATAAAAAACAGAACGAGTAACTTCACTTACCTTAATATTTTTAATATTGCTTACATTATTTTGATTTTTGAAAATTGATATTCCAAGAGTAAAACCAATAACAACAACTATAATAAAAATTCCAATTACAATATTTTTTCTCATAAATTTCCTCCTTATTTTCTATTTAAACTTTTTACTTCTTAGGATAAACTTTTCTAATAGAATAACACATTCATACATTACTCCTGCAACTATTCCAAGTATTATTACACTTGCCATTACTAAATCTAGTTTAAATACCTGACCACCATATACTATTAAATAACCAAGCCCAGCCTTTGATACTAAAAACTCACCTGATATTACCCCAACTAAAGAAAGACCTATATTTACCTTTAATGAATTTATAAATGTTGATATATTAGCTGGTATTACAATTTTAGTTAATATCTGCCATTTACTTGCATTAAATGTTTTTGCCATTTTTATTACTTCTTTATCTGTTTTTAAAAATCCATTTAAATTTTCAAGTATAGTTACAACAAGTGAAATTGCAATTGCCATAACTATAATTGCAGGAGTGCCTGCACCTACCCAAATTATAATTACTGGACCGGAGTGCAACTTTTGGCAAACTATTTAAAACAACTAAAAATGGTTCTGATACCTTTGCTAAAAAATTGGACCACCATAATAAAATAGCTATAAATATTCCAAGTAAAGTTCCAAGTAAAAAACCAACTACTGTTTCATATGTTGTTACTAAAATGTGTGTTAATAAATCATTTTGTGACAAATTCATAAAAGTGTTTAATATTCTGCTTGGTTTACTTGTTATAAAACTATCTATTATTCCTTTATCTGCCAGAAATTGCCAAAGAGCTAGAAAACCTAATAATATTAAAACTTGCGCCAAAAAAATTTGTATCTTCTGTTTTCTTAAATTTCCTAGATATATTTTTCTTTCTTTTGATATAATCTTATTTTTCATCTACACCCAGCTCCTTCCATAATGTATTAAAATATTCGCTAAATTTTGGGCTTTCTCTACAATTTAGAGGAGTTCTTCCGCTTTATATCAAATTCTATTTTATGCACATCTTTTATTGTTCCTGGTCTTTTACTTAATACTAAAACTCTATCAGACATACTTATAGCTTCTGAAATATCATGTGTTACTATAAGTGCTGTAATATTTTCTTTTCTTAATATTTTATAAATATCATTTGTTACCATTATTCTTGTTTGATAATCTAATGCAGAAAAAGCCTCATCTAACAATAAAATTTTTGGTTTTACAGCAAGAGTCCTAATTAATGCTACTCTTTGTCTCATTCCCCCAGAAATCTCTGATGGATACTTATCTTTAAATTCATATAGATTATATTTTTTTAGTAGCTCTTCTACATATTTTATATTTTCTGCACTTTTCTTGCCTTTAATTTCTAAGCCAAATAAAGCATTGTTCAAAATAGTTTTCCATTCAAGTAGACAATCTCTTTGAAGCATATAACCAATTTTTGGAGAAATACCATCTATTCTTTCATTTTCTATGTATATTTCTCCTTCACTTTTGCTTTCTAATCCTGCTATGATTGAAAGTAATGTTGATTTCCCGCATCCGACTTGGTCCTATAATACTTACAAATTCTCCCTCACTTACTCTAAAAATAACATTTTTCAAAGCTAGCACTTCTCCATCTTTGTTTTGATATTTTTTTCCTATACTTTTCACTTCTAAAATATTTGCCATAATTTTCCTCCTATTAATTTATCCTGATATATTTTATGTAAAACTCTTTAAAAGTGAGACAAAAAAATAGACAATAAGATATGTTTTTTGTAAATAGTTTTTTAGGTTTTATGCAATTTATAAAACTATTTGCAAAACTTCATATCATATTATCTATGCTTTCTATTTAGTAAAATATTTACTTTTATTTTCTAGTTACTCGTTAACGGTTTGATCCTATAGTATAGTCTTGAAGTTGTGATATATTATAATAAAAACTTCATTTTCCTTGCTAATTATTTTAACCTGTTATATTTTTACATATTTCATATAACCATTCATCACATTCAGTTATAGACTTAATTTCAACTCTTTCTTCCACAGTATGAGCACCTATTATTTTAGGTGATATTATAGCAACTTCTAATCCTTTAATTTTTTCTTTAAAGAATCCACATTCTACAGTAATATGAACTGGCTTTAATATTAAATCTTCTTTATCAGTTACTTTTTTATATGATTTTACCAGATTTTGAACCAATTTCGAATCTTCATTAGTCTCAAATCCAGGTTGATTACCTTGTATAACTAATTTAAAATTGTGATTATTAGAATAGTTAGATAAATAGTCTAATATATTCTCTTCTTCTTCTTTTCTTGAACTTCTTACACCTATTTTTATTATATTATTTCTTAAATCAACTACTCCTAAATTAGCAGAAGTAGTAACTTGATTATTTTTATTTTTTGAAAACACACCATGTTTAAATTGTATTATAGCATTTATAAATTGTTTGCTTTCTTCTTCTGAAAGAGAATCATCTGATTTAATAACATTTTCTAGGCTAATATTCAAGTTACTATATTGAGTTATTTTTTCATTTTGATAATTTTCTACTATTTTTTTTATTTCATCAAATTTTGATTTACAAGAAAATATACAAACAGCTTTTGATGGGATTACATTAAATTTAGTTCCACCCGCAAAATCTATAATTCTTATATTTGATAACAATTTTAATAAGTTTGCAAGTTCAATTATACTATTACCTCTTTTTTTATCTATATCAAATCCTGAATGACCACCTCCCATTCCAGTTAATGATATTTTATACAAATTATTAGAATCTTTATCAAACTTCTTGTAATTCATCTTTAATATAATATCAAAAAAACTAGCACTTTCTGTTATAATTGTATGTTCTTCAAAACCGTCCAAATTTATCATTTGTTTTCCTTTTAACATAGAAACATCGATTTTTTCTGCGCCTATCATAGTTGTTTCTTCACAAGCTGTAAAGATTGCTTCTACATTTATCTTTAAATCACTATCCAAAATATTTAAAATTTGAGCAACACCAATTCCATTGTCTGCTCCAAGGGTTGTTCCTCTTGCTTTTAAATATCCATCTTCTTCATATATTCTAATTTTATCTTTCTTAAAATCAAATTCTAAATTATCTTCCTTCTCGCAAACCATATCAATATGAGCTTGAAGAATAATAGGATTATTATCTCCATCTGTTTTTCTAATTATTACATTATTAAATTCATCCTGAATGTATTCTAGATGTCTCTCTTCTGCAAATTTACAAATATAATCAGAAATTTGCTTTTCATTACCAGATTCTCTTGGTATATTTGTAATATCTTTAAAAAATCGTATTGTCTTAGTATTCATCATATTCTGATTCCTCCTTAATAGCAATACTTCTAATAGGTCCTATAAAACTATGCATCTTTTCGTCATATATAGGCTGTCTATTATTTCCTGCTTCTGTTCCATTAGGTACAATTTGTGTTCCTATTAATTCAAAATCTTTTTGTAAAGAATAATAATAAACCATTCCCGATTCTGTATCTTCCTTTACAACAGGAGGTTTTAATCCATATATTTTAAACTTTTGATTCAGTTCATCTCTTAAAGAATCAAATAAACATTTAGTATTTTCTCTTTTATATTCTAATACTTCACCATCTTTTTCTCTATCTTCCTTTTCTTTACTATCCAGTCCTACCTCTAACACTAATGTTGGAGCTTCTTGTAATTTATCATGTTCTGTGTCTCTTAATTCATAATATCCAATAATGTTTGCTGGTAATTCTCTATTTTTTCCTACGCTTTCATTCCTATTAATATTCTCAACTGCTGTAGCTAAAGCTCTTAAACTATGTTTATTTCTACAATCTATAACACACATGATTCTAGTTCCAGGATACTTTTTATTATATTCATATGCACTTTTTAATGCTATTTCATATATCTTCTTTCCCATTCCTCTATAATTTGTATCTTTATTTACTAAAATTCCTGTTATAGAAAAATATCTTGCATCTTCTTCTGGAAAATAAGGATCTGTAAATTCGTCTGTATTTTCATCATATTTTATTGCTGATATTGCTAATATATCCTCTTTACCTTCTTCTCTTGCTATTATAATTGGATAATTTAAGCAATTGTTTAGAACCTGTTCGAAATCTGGAATATGCATAAAGTCTTTATTACCTAGCCAATTATTATTATAAAAATCGGCAATTTTATAAACACTATCCCATTTTTGGGCTAAATCTGAAAACTGTAGCACTTCATATCTTAACTTACTTTCTGGTTCTTGCTCTTTTATACGCCTATTTTCTCTTTCGCACTCATAATACATCCTTTTTAATATTGTAAGAAACTTTTCTCTTTCCATTATGAAAACCCCTTTACTATTTATTTTGCGAGAAGCCTAATATTTAATTTACACTAACCTTATTACATTTAAGAAAATGAATTGATTTTATATAATTTCGTTTCCAATTTCGTAAACATCAAAAGTGGTTTTGCAGACATGCAAAACCACTAATTACAAAGCATAAATTATCTTTAATAATTTTTGACAGCACTCCACAAGTTTTTCTTGTGACAGACTAATACATATTTTGCATTAATCCAACTAAAAAGGATATCAGACTATCTTTTTTAATTTCGGCAGTTTTTCCTTTCATAAATTAGCATTATTCTGAATTATCTAATTTTTACTCTTAAAAACTGCGCCTCTCTCAATGTTATTTAATTTACCACCATTTTACTATTTTGTCAACTATATATAATATCTTTCACTGTAGGTTAGTCAAACATATGTCACACTTTTTTGAAATTTATATACTTTGAGTAC
>OJMO01000064.1_pt1 | contig 79621 bp, 82 predicted proteins | sample 1597241 | NCBI WGS metagenome assembly OJMO01 (sample SAMEA2452129, study PRJEB22498) | human gut metagenome | biome: human feces; feature: human gut; material: feces | place: Australia | collected 2012 | reverse complement strand
CAATTAAAGGAAGATATGATGTCAGACCAAATTACAATAAAAGAATATAAAGACCTTTTTAAAGTGTAGTAAGTAATAAGAACGCAAGCAAAAGTGGCGTAAGCCGTCAAACTGGGACGCTTTGGCGTTTGCTAGTATTAAGGCGTATAGGCCGATATGAAAATCCCAAAGTTATACTGGGGGATAATTATAAAGAATCAAAACTATCCAAAAGTTAACATAAAATATTGACAGAGAACAGCAAAAGATAGTATAATTAAATTTAAAGGGGATGATAAAATGAATAAATTAAAAAAAGTATTAATAGGTCTAATATTTATTGCATTAATCATTGTTTTAAAAAATTTAAATGAAGTAGAAGCAACTGAATACAGATGGCCAATAGGAGGATCAAATGTAAATGAAACTTATAGAGATTATCGATATTATGGTTCGAATAAAACAGGACCAGCAAGTGATGGTAAGTATGGAAGAGAATACATTGTAGATAATACTAAATGGCCAAATGAAAAAGAATATTATGCTAAAAGTGAATCACATTACGGAATGGATATAACAGGTATTAATGGACATAGCTATGAAGTAATATCTGTTGTAAATGGAAAAGTTATAGCTACAAGTGCTAACAGAGCATATAATCCAAGTGTAAATTATGTAGATAGAAATCAAAGACGTACAAAGGCTCGGAAGAAATGATGGCGGAGGATATGGAAACTATGTAATTATAGAAGAAACTAGTACAGGAAGATGTTTCTTATATGCTCATTTAAAAGGTGGAACAATTAAAGTAAAAAAAGGTGATAGTGTCAGTGTAGGAACTAGTATTGCCATAATGGGAAGCAGTGGAGATTCTGGACATATGCATTTACACTTTGAAATAAGAACTTCAAAAGCAAATACTGTATATGAATACTGGAATGGTACACATGGATTAGTTAACACAACAAATTCAACAACATTAGATCCTGAAAAATATATAGGCAGTGAACCAAGAGAATATATAGAAAATTTAGCAAGTGAAGATAAATTAAAAACAGTAGGAGATCTTAATGCAAATGGTAACATAGATATACAAGACGCTTCAATATGCTTAAGAATAATAGCAGAAATAAATGCAGGATATAAATTTGATGATTATGTTATAAAATATGCCGATATGGATGGAGACGGAAATGTTACAATGAGTGATGTATATATAATATTATTAACTTATTCAAGAAGAGCAGCAAGAATTAAGTAGGTGTATACAAGTAAAAATATTATATTTCAATGATTTTTAATAATATATAAAATTATATAAAATAAACACTATTTAGTAAAAAATTGATTTTATCAAATACTAAATAGTGTTTATTATAGTAATGAATATTATATTTAATTATAATGTGATCTTTAACATAATAGGAATAGGAAAATATTAAGTTACGAGTAAAATTAAATTAATAATGCTTTCCTACTATATAAAATAACTGCACACAATTTTTACAAAAATCGGCGCATGAACAATTAAAAGCAGGATGTAAGAGAATTAGTTAAAATTAGATATTATTCAGCCCGTTATTGTTCGTTACAGAGATGTATTAATGAAAAAAGATTGCAGAATAAAAAATTGTATAGAAGTTGAAACTAGTATATTAATTTAGAAAAGAAAGTAAGAAGCTTTATAAGTTTTCTATTTTCTTTTCAAATATCATATTGCAAATGTACATAAAATAAAGTATAATCAATAAAAAAATACCTAGAGAAATAGGAATAGTAGAGAGGGTATAAGATGATTAACAAAAATAAAAAACGTATTTTAACAGGTGATAGACCTACAGGAAAATTACATATAGGACATTATTTTGGTTCATTAAAATCAAGAGTAAAGTTGCAAGATGAACATGAAACTTTTATCGAAGTTGCAGATGTTCAAGCTTTAACAGATAATTTTAATAATCCAGAAAAAGTACAAAGAAATGTAAGTCAAATAGTAATGGATGAATTAGCTGTTGGAATTGATCCAAATAAAGTAACATTTTTCTTACAGTCTATGATACCAGAAATTGCAGAACTTACAGTTTTCTATTCAAACCTTGTTACAATTGCAAGACTACAAAGGAATCCAACAGTAAAGACTGAAATAGCACAAAAAAGAGAGTTATTTGGAGAAAGTGTAACATATGGATTTTTAGGTTATCCTGTAAGTCAGGCAGCAGATATAACAGCTTTTGAAGGAACAATAATTCCAGTTGGAGAAGACCAACTTCCATTAATAGAGCAATGTAGAGAGATAGTTAGAAAATTTAATAGTATCTATGGAGAAACTTTGTATGAACCAGAAGCTCTTCTTTCAGATGCAAAAAGAATAAAAGGACTAGATGGAAATGAGAAGATGGGAAAATCATTAGGAAATGCAATCTATTTATCAGATCCAGAAGAAGAAATTAGTAAAAAGGTTATGAGTGCTGTTACAGATCCTGGTAGAATAAAAAAAGATGACCCAGGAAATCCTAATATTTGTATGGTTGCATATTATCATAATTTATTTAGTAAGGGCGAAGTAGAAACTATATGTGAAGAATGTAAAGCTGGAAAAAGAGGATGTGTTGCTTGTAAAAGGCAACTAATAAAAAATATAAACCAAGAATTAGGACCAATAAGAGAAAAAAGAAGATATTATGAAGAAAGACCAAATGAAGTAAAAGATATTTTAATGGAGGGAACAAACCATGCAAGAAAAATAGCTTCAGAAACAATGCAAAAAGTAAAAGAAGCTATGAAATTGAATTATTTTGAATAAATATATAGTCAATAAATATAATTACAACTAATTAAAGTTATAAATTTAAGATAAAATTTATAGAGGAATTTATAATAAATAGGCTAATAATCGTAAGATAGAAGTAAAAAATAAAAAGAGAGATATAATAAAAAGTAATCAGAGGAGGTAATAAAGTGTTTACCGATTATGCAAAGATTTTAGTGAAATCTGGAGATGGTGGAGATGGTGCCATTTCATTTAGAAGAGAAAAATATGTAGCAGCTGGAGGACCTGATGGAGGAGACGGTGGTAAAGGCGGAGATGTATATTTTATAGTAGATAAAGATATAAATACTTTAGTAGACTTTAGATATAAAAAGAAGTTTAAAGCAGAGAATGGAAAAAACGGAGAAGCAAATCACCGCTATGGAAAAAGTGGGGAAGATTTATACATTAAAGTTCCAATAGGTACTATTGTTAAAGATGCTGAAACAGGGAAAATTTTGGCTGATTTATCAGAAAAAGATCAAGTAGAAAAGATATTTCCAGGAGGAAGAGGTGGAAAAGGAAATTCTCATTTTGCAACTTCAACAAGACAAGCTCCACGTTTCTCGATGGGCGGAGAAAAAGGAATTGAAAAAGAAATTGTTTTAGAATTAAAACTTCTTGCAGATGTAGGGTTAATAGGATTTCCAAATGTAGGAAAATCTACATTTCTATCTGTTGTAACATCTGCAACGCCTAAAATTGCAGATTATCATTTTACAACATTAGAGCCTAATTTAGGTGTTGTAAAATCAGAATATGGAGATAGTTTTGTAATAGCAGATATTCCAGGAATTATAGAAGGAGCAAGTGAAGGAACAGGTCTTGGATTGCAATTTTTAAGACATATCGAAAGAACAAGACTTTTACTACATGTTGTAGATGTATCCGGAATAGAGGGAAGAAATCCTATGCAGGACTTTAATACAATTAATGAAGAATTAAAGAAATATAGTGAAAAACTAAGTAAAAGAAAACAAATAATAGTTGCAAATAAAATAGATAGTATGCAAGATGAAAATTTATATAATGAATTAGAAAAACTTGCAAAAGAAAAAGATATGGAAATATACAAAATATCTGCTGCAACTGGGCAAGGTCTGAAAGAATTGCTTGTAAGAGTTTCTGAAGTATTAAAAGAACTACCAAAAGAAGAATTAGTAAAGCAAGAAGAAAGAAAGGTATATACACTTGAAGAAAAAGATGAAGGATTTACTATTTTTAAAGAAAAAGATATGTGGGTAATAGATGGTCCAGCTGTTCAGAAGATTATGAGAAGGGTAAATTTAGAAGATAATGAGTCAATGCATTATTTTCAAAAGTGCTTAGATAACTTAGGCGTAAACCAAAAGTTAAAAGAAGCTGGAGTACAAGAGGGAGATACTGTTAGAGTTGTAGATTGGGAACTAGAATGGTATGATTAACCAATATTACAAAAATATTACAAAAAAATTACAATAAGATTAAAAAATAAAGATTTTAATACAAAATCTTTATTTTTTTATTTTATAGTGTTAGTATAAAATAGTAAAACAAAAGATAAATTGTTGTTTTATAAATTAATTTTTATAAAGAGGGGGATAAAATGAAAAAAGCAAAATTAATTATTATGGCTATTGCGTTTGTATTCGTTCTAGCATTAGCAACAACTGTAAATGCAGCAACTTATAATGCTACAGTAACATATGGTGAAGTTAAAGATAAAAAAGTAGTTGTAACTTTTAAATTTAGTCAAGATTTACCTGATGAAGCTAAAGAAAGTGCAGAATCTTATAATTATACAGTAACAGATTCAAAAACAATTACTAGAGAGGTAAGTGCGCCTACATGTGGATATTGGGGTTATAAAACTACTAGTGGAGATGTTTACGAATTAGAATTTGGAGATACACCATTTGAAATGAATATAAATACTACAATGAAACCATTAGGATATACTATAGAAGACTTAGAAAGTAGTGATCCATCAGTAATAAAAATTGAAAATGGAGGATGGACAGCACTAAAATCTGGATCTGCAGTAATAACAGGAAAAGCTAAATTAATTGGTGGTAAGGAAATTAGTATTAGTTATAAAGGAACAGTAGTAGATCCAAGTAATCCTAGCAAACCACCAGTTGATGATGGTTCAGATGATGACAAAAATCCAACACCTATACCACCAACAGAAGATAAAACAGATTCAATTACATGGACAGATGGCTCAAAAGTTGAATTAGAAGTATCATCAAATAGATTAGATTCAATTAAAGTACAAACAAATATGGAGCCAAAAGAAAATAGACAATATTATATCTACATATCAAAAAAGCAAAATGAAGAGGTAACAACAAAAACAGAAGGTGTTACATATTTAAGCAAGAACTCAGATGGAAAATTATCAGGTTATATAAGTAAAAATTATTTAGAATTAGCAGGAAAAAATTACGTATATATTATTGAAAAGATAACTTCTACAGATAATTATGGTAAAGAAAAGGTAATTGTAAATGGAAAAGAATTAGAAAATCCACAATTACCAACACTAGGAAATAGATTAGATATTTGGTTATATGATGTAAATAAAACAGGTGTATCAAACAAAATAGGTATGTCAAAAGATAGAACAATCACGTATAAATTAGGAAAAATAAGTTCTAATGATATATTAAAATCATTTAAAAATGAATCTTCTGATGTAGCTTTCTCTAAACTATTAGATTATGCTAAAAATGCACAAATATTAAAAGAAGGAACAATTACAGAAGATGGATTAGATTCTAATTTGGTAAAAGAATTAAATATAGAAGAAGATGGATATTACTTCATATACATGGTAGCAGATACACAGAATGGTAAGTATAATGAATTAGAAGATATAGCTATTTATCAAGAAGCTAATTCGAAAGATGGAAATGCATTAGTACATTTTTCTTTTGCAGATATTAAATTAAGTGATGATAATACAAATACAGTAGATAATACTACATCAGATAAAAAAATACCGCAAACAGGTGCTAAAATTACAACAACAATTGTATTTGCCTCAATAGTGGTAATTGGAATAGCAGGATATTTAGGATATAGAAGATATAATGGAATTAAATAAATAGATAAAATATTAGATTACATAAAATAAAAAAGAAATATCAAAACTTTTGTTTGACATTTCTTTTTTTATATGTTAAAATTAACAAAACAAATTTTTTGTAGGGGGAATCTGTTAATGGGAAAAAAAGAATTTGAAGATTTAAATAAGAGAGAAAAAGCTATATTGAAATTTATAGAAAAACAAATTAGAGCAAATAGTTATCCACCATCTGTAAGGGAAATAGGAAAGGCAGTTGGTTTAAGCTCAACAGCAACTGTACATGGATATTTAGCAAAATTAGAAGAAAAAGGATATATAAAGAAAGAATCTCAAAAAGGTAGAACTTTAAGATTATTAAAAGGTATCTTAAAAGAAGAAAAGAAGGCAGAAACAAAAGAAGTATATACTAGTAGAGAAATGGTTGATGTTCCAGTTATAGGTAAAATAACAGCAGGAGCACCAATTTTAGCTGTAGAAAATGTAACAGATACATTTCCTATTCCAGTAGATTTTGTAGGAAATAGTGAAAGCTTTATGCTAACAGTAAGTGGTGAAAGTATGATAGAAGCTGGAATTTTAGATGGAGATTATATTCTAGTAAAAAGACAAAATACAGCAAATAATGGAGAAATTGTAGTAGCTTTAATTGAAGATGAAGCTACTGTAAAAACTTTTTATAAAGAAAAAGGTCATATAAGATTACAACCAGAAAATAGTACAATGGATCCAATTATAGTTCCTAATTGCGAGATTTTAGGAAAAGTAGCAGGCGTTTTTAGAAAAATGTAATTATTAAGAAAAGGAGAAAATTTTATGGATAGAATGAAAACTTTTCTTATATATTTAATACTATTTGTAGCGTTTTACTTTTTTGTAGATTTTGCATCATTTGCATATATAAAAACAACTTATAATGATTTAACAAAATTTGTTATAGATGTTCCGAATCCTAAAATTAAGATACAAGAGGCAAAAGCTACATATATTAATGGATATATAAAAGGGACTTTACTAAATAATACAGAAGAAGAAATACAAAAACAATATTTAAAATTTGAATTCTTTTCAGAAAGAGATGTTCTACTTGGAAGAAAATATATAAAGATAGAAGATTTATCTCCAAATGCAACAAGAGACTTTGAAATTCAGTTTAATTTTGAAAATGTAGATAGTTATAAAATAACATTAGCAGAAGAAAGCGAAATTCCTAATATTTCTGATGCAGAATTATTGTCAGATCCTAAAACTAAAGGATTTTTATTATTAACAACATTAATATTTTTATATATTTAAATATAAAGTACTGCAATATAAAGTTTGCAGTACTTTTAAGTAAATGTATTATTATAATTCATAGCAATTTATTTAAAAGATAATGTTACCGCATAGCAAAGATTAATATGTGCTTTAAATAAATTGTGATTTGTAATGACTAGTATTACAAAACTTAAAAAATATAAAAAAAGGTTTGCTATTTTAGTAAATGTGTAATATAATTGTAACAAAATTGAAAACATAATGTAACAAGTATATCTGAAAGGAAGATGCAAATGTTCAGTTGGGGGCAAGATATTGGAATTGATTTAGGAACAGCTACTGTTATTGCTTATGTAAAAGGAAAAGGAATAGTGCTTAGAGAACCTTCTGTAGTAGCAGTAGATAATAATACAGGTGAGGTATTAGCGGTTGGAAAAGATGCTAGAAGAATGCTTGGTAGAACACCAGGAAATATAGTAGCAACTAGACCTTTAAGAGACGGAGTAATTTCAAATTATACTGTAACAGAAAAAATGTTAAAGTATTTTATTAATAAAGTATGTGGACGATTTGTTTTTTCTCCAAGAATTATGATATGTATTCCATCACAAGTAACAGAAGTAGAGAAAAAAGCTGTTATAGACGCTGCTTCACAAGCAGGAGCAAGAAAAGTATACTTAATTGAAGAGCCAATAGCAGCAGCAATTGGAGCAGGAATAGATATTTCTAAACCATGTGGGAATATGGTTGTAGATATAGGTGGAGGAACTACAGATATAGCGGTAATATCTTTAGGTGGTTCTGTTGTAAATACATCTCTAAAAGTAGCAGGAGATAAATTTGATGAAGCAATAATTAGATATATAAAAAGAAAACATAATGTTATGATAGGTGAAAGAACAGCAGAAGACCTTAAAATAAACATTGGATGTGTGTATCCTAAAATTCAAGATACAGAAATGGATGTTAGAGGTAGAGATTTAATAACAGGTCTTCCTAAAACAATAACAGTATATTCTAGTGAAATGCTTGAAGCACTTATAGAACCAGCTTTAATGATTATAGATGCAGTTCATTCAGTACTTGAAAAAACACCACCAGAACTTGCAGCAGATATAAGTGATAAAGGAATTTATATGACTGGTGGAGGTTGCTTAGTAGATGGACTAGATAAGCTTTTACAAGAAAAGACAGGAATAAATGTTATGATAGCACAAGATACTGTTTCATGTGTTGCTCTAGGAACAGGAAAAGCATTAGATAACCTAGACGCATTAGAAGGAAAAAGTAGAAAATAAAATTATATTTATTATAATAAAAACGCAAAATAGTTTAGTATTTTTAGCTTTTATTGTGTAACTAAAAATCTATATTGTATACAATGTCGATAACTTAAGAAGAAATTCTGCGATAAAATTTCTTCTTAAGTTGTCGACATTGTGTTTTTCTGATGGTTATTAATTTTAATAAAATTAAAGGTAATAAAGTTAATATTATAATTAAACAAATAATAGAATAAAATTTTTATTAATTAATAGTTAGCAATTATTATATGTCAAACATTTGAATTTAAAGTATAAGTACTAACTAGTATTTAATATAAAATTTTTTCACTTGCATATTTAAAAATATAATTATATAATAATTAAAAACTAAAATAAAGGTGAAATTTATGAATAAAACGAAAAGAAAGATATTTGAAACATCCATGAAATTGTTTGCAGAAAAGGGATATGATGCAACAAGTATAGAAGAAATAACAGCAACAGTAGGTGTTGCAAAAGGAACATTATATTATCACTTTTCAAGTAAAGAGGAAATATTTAATTTTCTAGTAGAAGAAGGTGTAAAATTATTAAAAAATAGTATATCAATAAAAACAGCAAAGTTAGATAGTAGTATAGATAAAATAAGAGCTATAGTACTAATACAATTAAAAGTATTGGTGAAATATGAAGATTTTATGTCTATAGTGTTAAGTCAAATATGGGGGACAGGAGCAAGAAGCCAAATTTGTAAAAAATATATATTTGAATATATTACTATGATAGAAGATATAGTTAAAGATGGAATAAAAAATGACGAATTATCACGGTGGTGATTCTAATGTTATAGCATCAGGCATATTTGGCATAGCTTGTTCTAGTTTAATATATAAAATGAGAATAGATAAACAAATTGAAATAGACAAACTATATCGTGAAATAGATATGACATATATTAGAAAATTGAAAAAATAAATCATATTATTAATAATGAATGAGTTATAAATAAAAATAGATATATTAATAAAAAGCAAATAAATGAATTATAAATAAAAAAATACATACTCATAAAATTATCTTAATAGAAAATAAATAAGATGTAGGCAGAAAAGAAATATATTATAAAAAGAATAAAATAAATATAAAAGTTATAAACATATTATACAAGGAGTGAATAACTAGTGAGAATACTAAAGGATTTTAAAGTACCAAATTTTAAGTTTCCAAAATTTAAAATGAAAGAGATATCAGAAATAGATGAAGTTAAAGTAGATTATGAAGCAATAAAAAAGGCAGAAGAAAATAAAAGCAAAAAAGAAGTAAAAAATTATGAACAAACACATTATAAAACTATAAAAGAAATATTTATTAGGTCTGTAAGCGAGTATGCAAATAGACCATGTATATTAGAAAAATTTAAACCTAAAGAAGATTTTTCTATTATCACTTTTAAAGATTTTGGAGAAGATGTTTGTAATCTTGGTACAGGACTTACAGAAAAGTTTAATTTAAAAGATTCTAGAATTATTATTATAGGGGAAAATACTTATCATTGGTATGTTTCATATATGGCAATGCTTTGCGGGGTAGGAATTGCTGTTCCAGTAGATAAAGAATTACCAGAAAATGAAATTGAAAATGTAATAAGAAGATCTAAAGCTTCAGCTGTTATATATTCTACTAAAAAGAAAGATGTAATAAAAAAAGTTCAAGATAAATTACCTGAAGTTAAATATTTTATTCAAATGAATTCAGACGATGCCCTAAATGGAAGAGATGTAGGACTAAATTATATTATAAAAGAAGGTAAAAAAATATTAGATAATGGAAATGACAACTTTATGAAAATTAAGATAGATCCAGAAGAATTTAAAGTACTTATATTTACTTCTGGAACTACTTCGAATTCAAAAGGTGTAATGATTTGTAATAGAAATTTGGCTGAAAATATAAATGCAGTTTCAGCATATGTAAAATTAACTACAGATGATAGATTAATGTCTATTTTACCATTACATCACACATATGAATCAACAATAGGATTTTTACTTCCATTTGCAACTGGTGCATCTATTAGTGTATGCCAAGGGCTAAAATACATAGTACCAAATTTACAAGAAACAAAACCAACAGCTCTATTAACAGTACCTTTGCTTGTAGAGAATTTATATAAGAAAATAAATGCTAATATTAAAAAAAGTAAAAAAGATGGTATTGTTAATTCGATGATTCATGTATCAAATGCTTTAAAAACAATTGGTGTAGATATAAAAAGAAAAGTATTTAATGAAATTTATGAAAATCTAGGTGGAAATATAAGAATTATTGTTTCTGCTGCAGCACCAATTGATGCTAAAATTGGTAAATGGGTAGAAGATATTGGAATTACATTTTTACAAGGGTATGGATTAACAGAAACAGCTCCAATAGCCGCACTTACGCCAGAATTTAAACCAAAAGTTGGGTCAGCAGGTAAAGCTGTAACTTGTGCAGAAATAAAAATAGACAATCCAAATGAAAATGGTGAAGGAGAAGTTTTAATAAAAAGTTCTACTTTAATGCTTGGATATTATGAAGATAAAGAAGCAACAGATGAAGTGATAAAGAATGGCTGGTTCCATTCAGGTGATGTTGGCTATTTAGATGATGAAGGTTATTTATATATAACTGGAAGATCTAAAAATGTAATTGTAACTCAAAATGGAAAAAATATATATCCAGAAGAAATTGAATTAATGCTTGCTAATATTCCAGAAATAGCAGAATGTATGGTCTATGGAAAAGAAGAGACTGGAAATAAAGAACTTCTTATTTCTGCAAAAGTAATTCCAAATTACGAAGAAATAGAAAAGAAGCATGGAAAAGATTTAAGTAAAGAGCAAATACATAATATTATATGGCAAGAAATAAAAAGTGTTAATAGAAAGTTAACATCATATAAAGCTATTAAAAATTTAGAAATTAAAGAAGATGAATTTGAAAAAACAACTACTATGAAAATAAAAAGATATAAAGAGATAAAAAAAGACGAATTGAAGAATAAGTAATATTTTTGTAACAAAAATGTAATGAAATCGAAATATAATTTTTTATAAATCCTCTTGTAGTTTTTTGTTGAACAGTGTATAATAAATATTGTTAAAAGTAATACATAGGACAAAGGAGGGAAGGTTTACAATGTCTAAATCTGGCATAGTAAACGTGAGAATGGTAATCACGGAAGAAAAAATATTATCTAATATAGATAAAATACAAAAATTAATTAATCCAAAGAGTAAGAAACAAATTGTACAATTAGAAGAAGATACGATGTTTAAAGATTTAGTACAATCTATTAAGGATTATTTAACTGAGTATCCAAATAAGAAAAACTTTCCAAATAGTGTTTATAAAGCTGCCTATGAATTAGTAGAATATGCAACAAATCAATTTGAAGAAAATACAAAAAAAATAGAAGAATTAATTATCCAAAGAGAAAATAATATTGCATTAGCTGCAAAATTAAAAAAGGCACTTAATATGGTAACAAATAAAGAAGAAGATTGGAAAAATAAAATTCAAAAATTATCAGAAGATTTTTCAGAAGAAATAATAGATACATTAGGTTCTATAGGAAGAGCCAGATCAAAAAAATCTCAAAATTTTCAAGATGGAGTAAAATTAATTAATTCAAAAGTCGCAAATTTAGAATCAAATTTACATATAGAAATAGATATGGAGAGAATAGAAGATAGATCAAAAGCATTAAGCTTCATAGGAATAGAAATAGCAGAATCTCTTAAAGAAATACCTGTACCAGAAGAAAAACAAGAAAATGTTCAAGAGGTACAAGAAGAAATTTCTGCAGATGAACAATATATTAATGAAACTAGAGTTAATATAAAACCATCACTATGGGAAAGATTTAAAAATACAAAATTAATAAGAGCAATAAGATATGTTATGAAGATAAAAGTAGTGTTAGAGCTTCCAGCAGCTTTGCCAGAGCCTACACATGGAGAACAATAGAAAATAGTTTATTTGAAGTTTGACAAATTAAATTATTGTCAAACTTCAAATAATTAAAAATAAAATTAAAAAATATAAATAAAAGTATTGACATCATAAAAAAAATAGTATATACTTAATTTCGCATTGAAGAGATGCGCCCTTAGCTCAGTTGGTCAGAGCAACCGGCTCATAACCGGTGGGTCCAAGGTTCGAATCCTTGAGGGCGCACCATTTTAATTTAAAAATGTAAATAAATGTGGCTAAGCCACATTTATTATATATGGGTAGTTGGGTGAGTGGCTAAAACCATCAGACTGTAAATCTGACCTCATTTGAGTTCCCTGGTTCGAATCCAGGACTGCCCACCAAGAGACGCAATTTCAATAAAGTTTGCGTCTTTTTTTGTATATGCATTAAAGATTTTGACTCAATGTCAATAGCTGGTGTAAAACAACTTAATAGATGAATGAAGCTTGATATTAAATTATTTCACATCAAATTTTTTATTAAGTGAAAAAATTAATTTTAAATAATAATTAAATATTGTATATATTTTTTTAATAAGTTATAATATTGTAAAATGAAGTTATAGGAGTATAAAAATGCTTGAATTATACAAAAGAGTACCAAAATCAGAAAAATATTTACATGGATCAAGAAAAATAAATGATGAAGAAAATCCATTTTTAGAAGGGCCATGTATGTTGTGTATATCAGCACAGCCCAATTTAACAAAATCAATTTTTGGATTAACAAAATGTGGAATGTCAATGGCGAGATTAAGAACCAGAGATAATGCAGGTGCGAAAATTGATCTAGAGGATTTTCAAGTATCATTTTTGTCTATAAAAGGACAAGAGGATGAAGAAATAATAGAGGAATTTGTTAATAAGTATTTTTTGCCATTAGTTTCGAAGGATGGAGATAAAATACAACTAGCCGAAGCAATGAAAAATGTAAGAAATATAAATATTCTATCTTATTGTGATGGAACAGATAGAATTAAGGCAATAATAGAAGTTTTAAATAGAAGAATGGAAGAAATAGGTTATGGAGAGCATGAATGTTTAGATATCTTATCACAAGCTTGTCTCTTTTCGATTGCTACAGAAGTTGATATATCTAAATTAAAAACAACATGCATATGTTTTCATGATTTAAATGATGATGAGGTAATGATAAATCCAGAGAACATTAATGAAAAAGTTCAAGCAAGAGCTTTAGAATCTGAAAATGGAGAAATATTAGATGTTTTGTCTAATACTAAAGCTGCATATGTTATTAATGGTACAGGAGAGCATTGTATAAAAAAGTATCTTTCAGAAGGAAATGCAATGCCAGTATGTCTTTCAAGAATAGTAGCTAATGCTCTAGAAAATTCTATTGTTAATTCTCAGAGTGAAGAATTTAAACCTATTGATATGGCGGTTTTGACCTCTGGATGTGATCAGATTTTAGAGCAATCTAAAAGAGGAAAAAGTAGGCAAGCATTGATGCAAGAATTAGATACACAAATTAATTATCCAGGTTGTAAAAAATTATCTGATAGAGAAGTAGAGTTATTAAATGAAATGGACAAAAATTATGATAGAATAGCTAGTTTAGAAGCTAGTTTGGAATATGAAACTAGTACAGCTAATAAATACAAAACCAGTTGTAGAGATATGCAGGAAGCTGCAAAAGAGTATTGTACAGAAGGAACATATTTAAGAATAATTGGTAAATCTGATTATCAATTATCGAAGAAGAATCTAGAAATTATAGATAATAGTAAAAGTGATGTGGAAACAATCAGTGAACAAAAAGAACAGATAGAAAGCCAACAGAAACAAATTTCTAATCAAGAAGCAAAGATTTCTAGGAGAAATAAACAAATTAATAATTTGCAGGGAATGTTAGATACAGTATTACAATTTGCAGATAGAGTAAGAAATAGTAGAGTAGGAAAGTTGTTTTTTAGAAATGCAATAAAACAGTTGCCTGAAGGTATGGAATGTATACCTAGAAATAATGGTGAGATTGAAATAGATTAGGTTTTATATTTATTAATATTGTAGTTAAAATAAACTATACATATTAGTGAAATATAGAAATAATAAAATCTATAGAAAGCAAAAATATATATTCAAGGAGAAAATATATGAATATTTTGAGAATATAAAATTAAATTGTAAACATACCTAGTAAATATCGATGTGAACCTAAATTGTTAGACAAAAATGTTTAACAATTTAGGTTATTTTTATGTCAAAATATTAAAACTAATTTTATTTAATAGGAAGTTGTTCAATATTTTATTGAACAGAAACTAAGTATAAAATCTATACTTAAAATATATCTAATTTTATTAAAATGGAATATCATCAAATGAATTTTGTGAGGCTGGGATATCATGGCTAATATCTTTCTCGGGATTTCTACCTATTTTAATACCTTTTTGAATATCGTTTTCTAATTTTTTGGTTATTAAATCAGTCTGTTTTGGAACAGTGGATGTTGATTTAGCCATAGATTTAAAGCGTTCTAAAGTTTTTTGATTTGGTGACAATCCATAGTTTTCATAAGCCATTTGTTCAATTTGTTCTAAAGAAACTGTATCAATACTAGGTACACCATCTCTTTCACAATAAGATCCTACATCAATATAATTACCATCTTTAGTAAGTTCATAAAGTTTCAGATAAACCTTTCCATCAGAGTCTAAATCACTTATACATATTTGTGAAGGTTTACCATCATTTAATAAAGCATCTTCTTTATACGTATAAGTTAGCTTAGATACATTTACATTATCTTTACTAAATGTTGTTGTGGTGGATCCGAATAACAGCTACTTTTTTTCCTTGATTTACTAGTTCTTGAGCTGATATTCCTTTTTTATTAGCTGTTTTTTCTATATCATTAACATCAAGAGTTTTTATAGTTTCAACTCCCAGCTTTTGTCTTAAAGCTTTATAATTTTCTAGACTTTCTTGTGGTATAGAAGATTCAGCTTGTTTTAACATATCATTTGGATTTGAGAATCTTTTGGTTAAACGTTTTGCTTCTGATACTTGTTCTGGGGAATGGTGATTAGAATATGAGTAGGTATTAAATCCATATAAACCATATTTTGAACTTATTTCTACAACAGCATTTTTTCCATTAGCAGATTGTCTTTCTTCTGAATACTCAAAATTATTATTTTCGTCTTTATGATAAGAAATATTCTTGTTATCTGCACACATAAATAGTAAATCAACTTTTCCATCATCAGTAATATGTATCATGGCTTGTATATCTTCATTTCTAGAACTATCATGTATACCAGTTTGAGTAAAACGTCCATTGAAATCTAATTTAGGATTTTGTGACATATATTGTTTTTTCATATCTTCTAATTTTGTGGTTAAATCCTTGTTTGCTTCGCTATAAATTATTTGCTTTAAAGCCTCAACTTCACCGAAATCTACTTTTAGATTATCATGCACTGTAGATTTTGCTTCTTGTTCATCTGATAAAGACATATCTAAAGCTTCTGATTGTATATCTTTACTACTAATAGTTTTTCCGTTAAACAATTGTTGCATTTTTCTTATAATTTTACTTTTTATTTTACTAGGATTTGAAGAGTTTTTATTTGTATTCAATAGACTTCACCTCCAACTATATTATGTATATTATATCATAATTTACAATAAAAGGAAATAATTATAAGAAAATAGCTATCATTTTGAAATGAAAGAATAATAAAAAAATAAACTATTATTAATATATACTATATAAAATAATAGTTTACTTTATCTTGGAAAATAAATACATTAGGAAATAATATTTTAGGTGTTTTAGTTCACAGTAAAAAGAATAATTAATTAAAATATTTTATCAGCTTGCTCTTTAGTAAGATAACCATATTCAACCATAGAACTAATTACTTTTTCTTGTCTCTTTCTTGTTAATTCTGGATTTACTGTTGGAGCATACACACTAGGAGCATTGGGAACACCAGCAAGCATTGTACATTCATATAAATTCATATCTATAGGTTCTTTGTTTAAGTAACCATTTGAAGCTTCACTGATTCCATAATATCCATTACCAAAATATATAGTATTCATATAGAATTCAAATATTTCATCTTTAGAATAATTCTTTTCTAAATCATAGCCAATAAAAATTTCAGCAATTTTTCTACTTACAACATTTTCTTCAGATATAAAATACATGTTTTTAGCAACTTGCTGAGTTATTGTACTTCCGCCTTCTCTTAGTTCTTGAGAGCGAATGTTAGAATATATTGCTCTTGCAATTCCAATTACATCTATTACACCATGTTTTTCAAAACGATGATCTTCAACAGCAATAACAGCATTTTTAAAATTTATAGGAACTTCATCTAGTGTTACAAAAGATTCTGAAGATTTTATTTCTTTTATTTTGTCTGATAAGCTAACTTTGGTTATAGCATTTTTATAAAGTAAATAACCACTTCCAATAATAGTGCCAGAGATGATGATAAGTATAAGTAGTATTATAAGTAATATACGAATAATAAATTTTTTCATACAATTCACTCCTTAATATTTAATATAAATTTATTACAACAAGACTTTTTTAAAATTGATAAATATAAATTAGTATATCAAAAATTGGAATATTTTGCAATTTAAATGTTATTATACAAGTGTTTTTAATTGATTTTTTGTTTAGATTTTAAAAAATATAAAATAATAATATTAATATTCATACTATACAATTAAAAGTGCAAGAGTAATCTAGATATATAAATAGAACCACTAAATATGTTTGCAATTTAAGGTCTTATTTTAAGCAGTGACTCGAATATTTATAAAAATTTTAAATATTTAATTAATTCATTTGACAAATGAATTTGATTAATAGATAATATATAAGTAGAGAAAACAAAAGAGAATTTTTTTGATGTACAAAGGAGGAAAAAATGTATATTTTTAATAGAATAACTGTTACACCACAATTGCCTAAAAGAATAGATAATTTAGGTAAAATCGCAAATAATTTATGGTGGTCATGGAATACAGAATTTTTAAAATTATTTAAAGAAATTGATATAGATTTATGGGAGAAAGTAGAGAAAAATCCTGTTAAATTTTTGAAGCTAGTTTCACAAGAAAGATTGGAGAATGCATCTCAAAATCAAACGTTTTTAAAAGAATATGATAAAATAAACAATAATTTTGAAGGATATATGAATAGTAAAAACACATGGTTTTCTAAGGAATATCCAAATAATAAAAATGATTTGATTGCATATTTTTCAGCAGAATATGGTCTAGATGAGATTTTACCTATATATTCTGGAGGACTTGGAATTTTATCAGGAGACCATTTGAAATCAGCAAGTGATTTAGGAATTCCACTTGTTGCAGTTGGTTTGTTCTACAAAAATGGATACTTTCATCAAAAAATAAATGGATATGGAGATCAAGAAACAGAATATAGAACTATAGATGGAAATATTTTACCAATACAAATGGTTAAAGATAAAAAGGGAAATGATTTAATAATATTTGTAAAGTTTCCAAAGGGAAAATTATATTTAAAAGTATGGCAAATAAATGTAGGTAGAGTTAAATTATATTTATTAGATTCTGATATAGATGAAAATTTAGAAGAATATAAAGGAGTTACTAAAACATTATATGGTGGAGACCAGGAAATGAGAATACAGCAAGAAATTGTTTTAGGAATGGCAGGAACAAATCTATTAAAAGTTTTAGGACTAAATCCAACAGTATATCATATGAATGAAGGACATTCTTCTTTCTTAATATTGGAACTAATAAAAACAATTATGAATGAAAAAAAGGTATCATTTGATATTGCAAAAGATATAGTAGGAGCTAAAACTGTATTTACTACACATACACCAGTTCCAGCAGGAAATGATATATTTCCACTTGACTTAGTAGAAAAGTATTTTAAAAACTATTGGACTAGATTTGGAATAACAAAAGAAGAATTTTTTAAATTAGGAATGAAACCAGATGCTATTGTAGAAAATAGTGGATTTAATATGGGAATATTAGCACTAAAAGTAGCTGGTAAGAAAAATGGTGTTAGTAAATTACATGGAGAAGTTTCAAGGGAGTTATTTGGAGAAGTTTGGCCAAATATTGCATCAAATGAATCTCCTATTACTTATGTGACAAATGGCATTCATACATGCTCATGGCTTGCAGCAAACTTAAAAGATTTATATAACAGATATTTAATTCCGTTCTGGCAAGATAGTATACATCATGATAATGTTTGGGAAAATATAAAAAATATCCCAAACGAAGAATTATGGAATGAGCATAAAAAGAGAAAAATCAAATTACTAGAACTAGTAAAAGATAATACTACTAAGAGATTAAAAAGAAATGGATATAGTTATGATGAGATATCAAATATCGTTTCAGGATTAAATCCAGAGGCACTAACAATAGGTTTTGCAAGAAGATTTGCAACATATAAAAGAGCAACACTTATCTTTAGAGATTTAGAAAGAATAACACAAATCCTAAATGATTCTAAAAGACCGGTACAATTAATATTTGCAGGGAAGGCACATCCAGCAGATAAAGAGGGACAAGATTTAATAAAATATATTCATGAAATATCTATGAAACCACAATTTAAAGGAAAAATATTCTTAATGGAAGATTATGATATAGCAATAGCTAGATATTTAGTTAGTGGTGTTGATGTATGGCTTAACAATCCAAGAAGACCAATGGAGGCATCTCGGAACAAGCGGTCAAAAAGCATCTGTAAATGGTGTTATAAACTTTAGTGTATTAGATGGATGGTGGGCTGAAGGATATAATACAAAAAATGGATGGACTATTGGAACAAATGCAGAATATGATACTTATGAAATTCAAGATAATGAAGATAGTGAAAGTATATATATGACTTTAGAAAAGAAAATTATTCCTACGTACTATAATAAAGAGCAAAAAGATTTTTCAAGTAATTGGGTAGAGATGATGAAAAATTCTATAATTTCTACTGGTGGAAGATTTAGTACAGCTAGAATGTTAGTTGATTATACAAAGAATTTATATATGCCATTGTGTGATTTAGCTAATAAATATTATGATGATTTAGCTACAGTTACAGAATTTAATGAATGGAAGCATAATTTGATTAGAAATTGGGATGATATCCAAATTATACGGAGAAGAAAATAATGCAAATGACCTTACTATAGATGCAGGAAATACAATAGAAGTTAAATGTAAAGTAATCTTGCCAAATATTAATGAAGAAAATATCGAAGTTCAAGTATATTATGGACAAATTATGGATAATGGAATTGTAGATAATATTCATATTATTCCAATGAAATTAGTAGAAAAAGATGAAGCAAATAGAACTTATGGATATAAAGCTAAAGTAGAACTTTCTACAGGAGGAGATTTTGGATATACATTTAGAGTTGTTCCAAAACATAAAATGGTACTTGATCAGGAAAACTTGAACTTGGTTAAATGGATTAGAAAATAAGACGTTTTAAAATAGGGGCTTAGTCAGTATATATAATTAAATTAGAAGACTATGGACTAATTTTACATGTGATTTAGAAATTAAGACCAACAAGAGATTTTTATTGAAAATAAAAATAAAAAATTAAAAGAGTGTACTTGAATACACTCTTTCTTCATGTTATAATACAAGATGTGTTAAAATTATTTATATTTTACCAATAAGTCGTAAAGTATAAGCATATGGAGGGAAAAATAATATGAAAAAAACAAAAATCGTATGTACGATAGGACCAGCAACTGCAGGAGTAGAAACTTTAAAAGCAATGATGCTTGCAGGAATGAATGTTGCAAGAATAAACTTTTCTCATGGAGGATATGCTGATCAAGAAAAATTTATTAATGCAGTTAAACAAGCAAGAGAAGAAGTTAATATGCCAGTATCATTATTACTAGATACACAAGGTCCTGAAATAAGAACTGGAAAATTAGAAGAGTCACCAGTTGTTTTAAAAGCAGAAGAAGAATTTACATTAGTTAATGAAGATATAATTGGAAATGACAAAAGAGTTTCTGTAACATATAAAGACTTATATAAAGATGTAAAACCAGGAACAACAATACTTATAGATGATGGTAAAATAGAAATAGAAGTAGATAGAATAGAAGGAAAAGATGTTGTTTGTAAAGTAATGAATGGTGGAGAACTAGGAAACAGAAAAAGTATCAATGTTCCTGGAACACACATTAATTTACCAGCATTAAAAGATAAGGATATTCAAGATTTAATAGATGGATGTAAAGGAGATTTCGATTATATTGCAGCTTCATTTATCAGATCTGCATCTGATGTTTTAGCTATTCGTAAAGTATTAGATGAAAATGGTGGAAAAGATATAAAAATAATTTCTAAAATAGAAAGTCAAGAAGGAATTGATAACTTCCAAGAAATATTAGAAGTTACAGATGGAATTATGGTTGCTCGTGGAGATATGGGTGTAGAAATTCCAATGGAAGAAGTTCCAATTGTTCAAAAAAGATTTATAAAAGAATGTAATAGAGCAGGAAAGCTTGTTATAACAGCTACACAAATGCTTGAATCTATGACAACAAACCCAAGAGCAACAAGAGCAGAAGTATCTGATGTTGCAAACGCAGTATATGATGGAACAGGTGCTATAATGCTATCTGGAGAAAGTGCAATGGGTAAATATCCAGTAGAATGTGTAGATACAATGACAAGAATTGCTACAGCTGTAGAAGCTTCAATAAACTATGGAAAAAGATTTAAAAGAAGAGAATATGACTTAGAAAGTAAAAACTATGAATTCTATTTAGCTCATTCTATATGTTCTACAGCATTACAAATGGATGCAAAAGCAATATTTGCATATACAGAGTGTGGAGATACACCAAAACTAGTATCAAGCTTTTTACCATGTTGTCCGATTTATGCAGTAACATCTTCAGAAAAAACATACAAACAATTAGCTTTAGCTTGGGATGTAACACCAATACTTGTAAAAGAAAATTTACCTGCTAAAGAATTAGTAGCTAAAGGAATAGAAATTGCAAAACAAGCAGGATATGTAAATACAGGTGATGTTGTTGCAATAGCTGGTGGAGAATCAATTTTACCAGGAAATAAAGATGATGTTATGAATAGAACAGTTGGTGGAGTAGTAAAAATCTAAGATTTTATTTAGAAATATTATGATGTATTAATAAAAATAACGAAAACTAGAATATATAAAGGTATTCTAGTTTTCTTATGTTTTATACACTACAAATATTTAATGATTAATTTCATTTTATATTTGTAGTTTTTTTGGATGTAAAAAGATATAGAGAAAATGATTCAAGCCATTAATAGATAATTTAGAAGAATAATATTATAAGACATTAATAATTAGCAAATATTAAATAGTTAAAAAGTTTTTTAAAATTAGAAATTCACATAAAATATGTAACCTCTAATATAACTCTATCATAAAATGTATTATACAACAAAATAAGGAGGAAGTTAAAATATGTATAATCGTAGATATAATAGATGTTGTTGTCAAAAAAATTATAATGAAAAAGTAATTGAAGATATATGCAACAATGTAGGAACAACTGCTGAATATAAGTGTGAGTGTACTAATAAATGTGGATGTAAGACATCTTGTACATGTAGCAAAAATGATTGCGGTTGTGGATTTGATGAAGAAACATCATTATTTCCAGAAAATCCAATGTTTGGGCAAAGTTATGTTCCAATACAAGAAATGGATAAAACTTTTATACCATGTGTAGGGTTAAAAATGGGAACAATTTTCCCAGAATTAGTTAGTCCATATGTACCATGTCAAAGTATAGAAGAAAATGCTTTTATAAGGCAGGCAAATGAAATAGGGGAGGGATGTAACAGATGATGAGTTTTAATGATAATTGTGGTTGTGGATTTGAAATGAACAATTCTTGTGACATGAATCAAGATAAATGTGCATGCAACTGTAAATTTGAATTTGAGCCTAAAAATGAGTGTGAAGCAAACAATGATATGACAAGAGAAGAAATGGCGAAACAATTAAAATGTTATAGATTTTCTATCATAGAGCTAGGTTTATATTTAGATACACATCCTGACGATGAAAAAGCAATTTGTTTGCATAAAGAATATTGTAATAGATTTAAGGATTTAGAAGATAAATATCAAAGAGTATATGGACCATTAACTATTATGTTTCCATGTAATAAATGGAGATGGCTTGAAGAACCATGGCCATGGGAAAGGGGGAATAATTAATGTGGACTTATAATAAGACTTTAGAGTATCCAATTAATATAAAATGTCCAAATCCACGTTTAGCAAAATTTATTATTAGCCAATATGGAGGACCAGATGGGGAGCTTGCTGCATCACTTAGATATTTATCTCAAAGATTCGGAATGCCAGATCAAAAAGCAAAAGCAATATTGAATGATATAGGTACAGAAGAACTTGCACATTTAGAAATGGTTGGAACAATAGTACATCAATTAACAGATGGGGTATGTCCAGAAGAACTTGAAAAAGCAGGACTTGGAGCATATTATACAGACCATGGCGTTGATGTATACCCACAATCAGCAGCAGGAGTTCCTTTTACAGCAGCATATATTGCAGCAAAAGGTGATCCAATAGCAAACTTACAAGAAAATTTAGCTGCTGAACAAAAAGCAAGAGCTACTTATGAAAAACTAATAGACCTTTGTAAAGATGATCCAGATGTAATAGATCCACTTCGTTTCTTAAGACAAAGAGAAGTAGTTCACTTCCAAAGATTTGGAGAAGCTTTAAGAGGTGTTCAAGATAAACTTGCAGAAAAGAAATTTTATATGACAAAAATGAATTGTAATCAAAATAATTGTGGATGTAATATGAATAATAATTGTGGTTGCAATTAAGATATAAATTTATAAAAGAACTAGAATATATATAATTCTAGTTCTTTTGTAGATTAAGTTTAATGTTTTTTATAATATTTTAAGGTGATTTTTGAAGATTTTTCTGTATTTTTGTTATTATATAAGCCCTTAGTATAAAGAATACACTAAAGAAAATAAATAATATGATTAATGAATTTATATTATTAAATATTTTAGAGAATAATATAATCATAATTAGTCCGAATTGCTCTACCAATATTTAATACTAATTCTATATACCATAGATAATCTACTTTGAATTCTGAATCAGTAATTTTGTCAAAGCTTAAAAATGTAAGTGCATTTCCTTCTATATTAGTTAATATATCTCCAATATCTATTAAAAATTTGTAAATAACAATTAAAGTTATACTTGCTTTTAAGCTTATTGGAATTGTTATAATAAATATAAGAAACATTATAGGTAAAACTATTTTGGGATAATTATTATAATTTATCTTTTTTTCTGCAATAATAGCTATAAAAATACAGAAAATTCCAATAATGCTTGATAAGTTTCCAATAAAGCTTTCACTAGATACATTATTATATAAGATTAATGTACTTAGTAATTGAATTACTCCTCCATTTGTTAATCCATCACAGATACTTTGAAAAGTCATTTGTTTTAATAATTTCTTATTTTTTATATTCTTTTTAAAATCTCTTAATCTTATAGGATTACAATCAATAGAAATATCTTTTATTGTAAATGAAATTAACAAAGATATTATGGTTATAATAAATAGAATTATAAAAACTAAGCTATAAGAATAGTTTTCAATAATATTTCCAAATATTGTAGGAAATATTATATATGTAATATTAGATAAAACACTATCATAAGTAAAATACTTATTGAAATTGTCATTATTATTAGCATCATTAATTATAATTTCATAACTGGTCCAATATAAACATTGACTAAATGCATAAACAGTAGCAAATAGATATATATAGTTTAAAATGTTTTCTTTTGATATAAGTAATGTTAAAGAGATTAAAAGATTACTAAATAACGAAAATCGGTATATTTTTATTACCCTATTAGATTTTATAAATTTACTAACGATATATCTCCACAAAATATGTGATAAATAGTATATAAGATAATATATTGCAACTGTTGTTATATTTCCTTGAGTAATTTTTAGAAAATAAATTCCTAAAAATATTGAATTAAATAATATTAAAATTTCTTTTGTACTATGTGTTAGTATAAGGTTTTTCCATCTATTCATATTAGAATTGCTCCATTTCGGTATACATTTTCTTAATTTTTTATATTATAGCAATAAACTTTTTTTATTTCAATAATTTAGAAAATATCAATTATATAACAAAGTTTAATTGTATTATATTTATTTTAAGGAGATGTTTTTATAAAAAATTTAGTTAATATATAACCTTATATATTAGAGATAAATATATTAAATTAGGGAGGTGAAAAATGAATAATATAATTATAAAAACATTAGAAAGTGAATTAATGTATAATGAAACAGTAATTCTTAAGTATAAAATAGAATATCCTGAGATGGTATTTGGGATATATGAATATGGACAGCATATTTTTAATTTGTATAACAGAAAAATTGCATATAATTTAGAGAAAAAATGCAGAAATGAATTATATAAAGAGGCAGTGGATGTATATAAATATAATAAAGAAAATGGGTATCCAGTAATGGTATATGAGATAGTATTAGATTATACTATTACATATAATAGACATAAGATAGTGAGTTTATATTCTGATAAATATATGTTTACAGGTGGAGCACATGGAAATACAGTTAGAGAAGCGCAGAATTGGAATTTATTAATTGGAAAAATGTTTGGATTAGATTATTTATATACTAATAATCCATATTATGTTATAGACATATTAAAAGAAATAAATAAACAAATTAAAGAACAAATAGAAAATGGTAGTAACCAATATTTTGATAATTATTGTGAACTTGTATTAGAAAGTTTTAAACTAAATAATTTCTATATGTATCCCAAATTTATAGAAATATTTTTTCAATCATATGATATTGCTCCATATTCAAGTGGAATACCTACATTTAGAATAAAAAGGATTTGATAATAAAGAGATTACTCTAAATAATTCAAATTAGATATTTATGAATTATAAATCTAGAGCTAGCAGAAATGTTAGCTCTATTATATTGTGATAAAGTTTTAATTTGACATTTTAAATATGAAATATTGTATAAACAATTAAATCTATATTAAAAACTTAAAATAACCTCAAAAATAATGTTGAAAAAACATATTCAGTAATATATAATACAAAAATAGAAATTAATAATCAAAAGAAAGTAGGAAATAGATTGAAAGAAAAGAAAAGCTCATTTATGGGAAATGTTTTAATGCTTATGTTTTCTCAAGTTCTAATAAAGGTATTAGGTTTAGTATATAGACTTGTAATAATGAATGTACCTGGATTTGGAGATTTGGGAAATGGATATTATTCAGCAGGATATCAAATTTATGCAGTTTTATTAACAATTTCTTCACAAGGAATACCAAGTGCAGTTTCAAGATTAGTTTCTGAAAAAGTAGCTATTGGTGAATATAAATCTGCACATAGAATATTTAAAATTGCGATGGGATTATTTGCTATAGTAGGAGGATTTTTCTCATTATTTTTATACGTATTTTCAGATTTTATAGCAAGTAATATTTTAAATGTACCAGATGTTAAATATGTACTAAGGGTACTTGCACCTGCAATATTTTTTGTTACTACATCAGCAGTATTTAGAGGATATTTCGCAGGACTAGGAACTATGAAGCCAACTAGTGTATCTCAAACATTAGAACAGTTATTTAATTGTACATTAACAATTACTTTTGTATATGCTTTAGTAGGAAAAGAACCTTATATCATGGCAGCAGGTGGAAATCTATCTACAACACTTGCAATATTAATATCTTTTTCATATTTATTAATGTATTATAGAAGAAATAATAAAAAGTATGAAAGAAAATATAAAAATGTAGAACAAAAGGCAGATACAAGATCGGTAAAATCAGTTGCAAAAACTATTCTTATGTCTTCTATTCCAATTACAATTGGATCTATTATATCTGTTGTAAATATGTTAATTGATACAGTAACAGTAAGTAATTGCATTCAAATTGCATATGAGGGTATAATTCAAGGTAAAGAACTTTTAGAACAAGAAGCAATGAGATTAACAGGTATTTTATCTAAAGTAGATACTATTGCCAATCTACCAATAGCTATTAATTTGGCTTTTTCATCAGCTTTAGTTCCAGCAATATCATCGGCTATTGCAAAAAAAGATTATAAGTCAGCATCAAGTAAAATAACATTTTCGATGTCTGCATCATTATTAATAGTAATACCTTGTGCAGTAGGTTTTATAGTTTTAGCAAATCCTATACTTAAGATGTTATATCCAAGTGCATCTGATGGGGCAGGTATATTACAAATTGCTGCAATTACTATGATATTTGTTGCCATTAATCATACTTTAAATGGAGCTTTGTATGGATTAAATAAATTATATATACCAGCAATAGCTTTAACATGTGGTAGTGTAGTTAAAATTATTTTAAATCTTATTTTAATAAGAAATCCAAATATAAATATATATGGAGCAACTATTAGTTCTTTAATATGTCAACTTATCACATTTTTTATTACATATAGGGCAATAAAAAGTGCAATAAAGATTAAGCTTAATATAAAGAATAATTTGATAAAACCATTATTTGCGGGAATAATTATGGGTATAGTAATATTTGCTATAAATTATTTCCTAAAATCTGTAATAAATAATTATATATTAACAATATGTAATATTGGAATTGGTGCAATAATATATCTATTTGTTGTAGCATATTTGAAAGTATTAAATAAAGATGAGATATGCGCTTTACCAATGGGAAATAAAATATATGGAGTATTAACTAAATTAAAAATATACTAGTAAGGAGATAAAAGGGAAAATGAAAAAATTAAGATTTCTATTTGCGTTATGGGTTTCAAAATTTGTAGCAATTGTAATTAATAAGATCGATAAAACAAGGGGAACAAATAAATCGGGACAAATTGCATGTAAAATATGTAAAAATTTTATTTCATATTTTAAGGGGGTAGACTATAATAATGTTATTCTAGTTACAGGAACAAATGGAAAATCAACAACTACTAATATTATCGCACATGTATTAAAATCAGCAAACAAAAAAGTTGCAACAAATATAGAGGGGGCTAATTTAATGACAGGTGTTGCAACCACACTTATTAAAAATTCAAGTTTAACAGGTAAGTTTAATAAAGAAATGTTGTTACTAGAAATAGATGAAAGAAGTTTAGCAGCTATTTACAAGTTATTACCAGCAAAACATTTGTGTATTACAAATTTACAAAAAGATCAAGTACAAAGAAATGGAGATCCAGATTATATTTATCAAAAAATAAAACCTGTAGTAAATAAAGATATTACAATATATGTTAATAATGAAGAGCCTAGAGTAAAATCTTTTGAAGATTTTGCAGGGAAAGTAGTATATTATGGAATAGAAAGAAATGAAAAGTCTTTCGAGAAAAATGACTTTTATGATGTTTCATGTCCTTGTCCAAAATGTAATGGTAAAATAAAATTTGAATTCTATAATGTAGATAACATTGGCAAGTTTGAATGTTTAAATTGTGGATATAAAAGTGAAGAAGAAATTAACTATTTCGCAAAAGATATAGATTATGATAACAATACTTTTGTATGTGGAGAAACTGTATATAGTATGCCATATACTCAACCCTTCTTTATTTATAATTTTGTACTAGCAATTGCAATATGTAAACAGTTTGGAATAAAAGAAGGGGATGTACAACAATCATTTAAAGATTTTAAAAATATTAGTGGAAGATTAGAAACTATAAAATTTAAAACCAAAGAAATAAAATATATTAGAATAAAACAAGAAAATCCAGAAACTTTGCAAACAGCATTTGACTATGTATCAAGAGATAATAGACCTAAAATATTTATGCTTGGATTAGAACAACTAGTAGATTTTCCACCTTATTATACTAATACTTTCTATGCATTTGATTGTGATTTAAAAAAAGTAATAGATTCAAATGTTGAGAGATATATATGTTTCTCAGAAGCTATTAGTTATGATGAAGCAAATAGATTAATTTATAGTGGTATAGATAAAGATAAAATTTCTATTTTGCCAACAGATAGTGATGAAGAAATATTAAAAGAATTAGATAAATATGATATTGATAATGTGTATTTAATTACATGGATAAAAAAATATGAAGAGCTTAATAAGGAAGTAAAAAAATATAACTCATAATTTTAATGGAGGAGAAATGTATGGAAGAATTAAACATTGTATGGGCATATCCAGATATGTTAAATTTGCATGGGGACAGAGGAAATGTTATGGCATTAGAGAGAATTGCAAAACAAATGGATATTAAAACTAATATAAAAAGAATCGATAGTTATGAAGATAAAATTGATTTTAATTCTGCTGATATAATATTTTTTAATCCAGGAGAATTAAAAGTAATGCCATCAATTATTGAAGCTTTAGAAAAACAAAGAGAAGAATTAGAAGAATATATAAATAATGAAAAAATAATTGTTGTAATAGGAACAACAGGATGTATTATGGCAAAAGAGACTAAAAGAATAGATGGTAGTAGCATAAAAGGACTGGGTATTTTAGATATGAATTGTACAGAAAGAAAAATGGTATATGGAGATGATATTCATTTTTCTTTAGTAGAAGATTCAAGCCAAGAATTAATAGGATGCCAAATTCAAATGATTGATACAGAATTACAATCAGACATTTCATTTGGGCAAATAATTTATGGAATGGGAAATAATAGTGGTAAAAGTGAAGGGGCTAAATATAAAAATGTTATTTTTACTAATACGCTTCGGTCCTGTTTTAGTTAAAAATCCTTGGTATACACAAAGCCTGATTGAAACTGCAATGCAAAAAAAAGGATATAAAGAAAATAAAGTATTAGATTATACATTAGAGCAAAAATCTTTTGAATGCATAAAAAAATTTATAGAAGAGAAGGAAAAGATATAGATGTATCCAGTAGTAGAAATTTATATTAATAATATTATACAAAATGCTTTTAAAGTTAGCAAAATTTGTAGAGATAAAGGGGTAACACTTTCTTTAGTTACTAAAGTGTTAGCTGATAATAAAGAAATAGTACAAGAATTAGCTAGGAGTCGGTATAGATTGCATATGTGAATCTAGAATACAAAATTTAAAAAGTTATGAATCTATACCAGTAGAAAAATGGTTGATTAGAGAACCAAGTATTTGTGAGATTCCAGATGTAGTAAGATTTAGTAATCTTAGCTTAAATAGTGAAATTATAACTATTAAGCTATTAAATGAGGAAGCAATTAAGCAAAATAAGATACATAATGTTTTACTTATGTATGAATTAGGTGATTTAAGAGAGGGAGCAGATAAAGAAGAATTAAAACATTTGATAGAAGAATCTTTAAAATTATCTAATATAAAAATAAAAGGTATTGGTGTAAACTTAAGCTGTTATGGAGCTATTATGCCTTCTGAAGAAAATATGCATGAATTAAAAGAAGTAGTAGAAGAAATGGAAAATCATTTTGGAATACAATTTGAAATAGTATCAGGAGGAAACTCTACATCTTACAACATGTTAGTAGAAAATAAAATTCCTAAAAAGATTAATAATTTAAGAATGGGTGAAGCAGTATTTTTAGGAAATATACCTTGTATAGAAAATAAGATACCAGATTTTAAGCATGATAATTTTATTTTAAAGGCACAAATAGTAGAAATAAAAGAAAAACCATCTATTCCAAGAGGAATATGCGGAGAAGTAGATTCATTTGGAGGACATCCTGTATATGAAGATAAAGGTATAAGAAAAAGAGCTCTAATATCTTTAGGAAAACAAGATGTACTTTTAAATAGTTTAGTACCTATTGATGAGAATATTTCTATCTTAGGTGGAAGTAGTGATTATATTATTATAGATGTAACAGATAGTAAACAAAATTATAAAGTTCGGAGATATTATCTCTTTTAATTTAAACTATGCTGGAGTGTTAAATGTAATGAATTCAAAATATATAAGAAAAGAAATGAGAAGGTAATAAGAGTGAAAAAAGTTGATATTATTGAGGCATGTTCTGATTTAGGTGTAAGTATAGAAGGAGCATCTTTAGGTCCAAAGATATTAGAAAAATACGTTTCTACAAATAATATTTATAAAATAGAATTAGAAGATATAAAAAAAGAAAAAGATAAAGAAAATAAGAAAAAAAACTTAAAATTTATTAACGAATTTAATAAAAGATTATATGATAAAGTGTTAGAAACAATTAATCAAGATAGATTTCCACTTACAATAGGTGGTGATCATAGTATTGCGATTGCTTCTAGTTTAGCTTCTATAAAAAAGTATGAAAATTTGGGGATTATTTGGTTAGATTCACATGGGGATTTTAATACATTTGATACAACAATTACAGGTAATATACATGGATTGCCTCTAGCCGCGATTACTGGATTTGAGAAACGCAAGCTTGCTAAATTTCATGATGGGAATTTTTATCCATATAAAAATACAGTTATTGTAGGAGCAAGAGACATAGACAAGCTAGAGATGATTAATATAAAAGAAGCGGGAGTTACAGTATATACTACAGAAGATATAAAAAAATATGGTGCAAAAAATATTATGGAAAAGGCTATAAAAATAGCAAGTAAGGGTACAAAAGGTATGCACATTAGCTATGATATAGACTTAATAGATCCAGAAGTTGCACCAGGGGTATCAGTTCCGGCAGAAAATGGAATTGATATGAATGAAGTACAAGAAATAGTTAAAGTACTTACAAATAATAAGGAATTTATTAAGAGTATGGATATTGTTGAATTTAATCCATTAAGAGATATAGATAATAAAACAGAAGAGATTGCAAAATATATTTTAAAAATGTTTAGCTAATTTTTTAATACTATCTAAACAGAAACTGACACTAAGAATTTTTATGAATTCTTAGTGTCAGTTTTTGTTTATTGTTTTTATTTAAATTAATCTAAATTTTCTAATATTTTTGGTAACATTTGTTTTTTTCTAGATACAACATTTTCTAGCATTGCAGTATGGTCATCTAAAGTAACACCATAAGCTTTTTCTACTATACCTGCATCATTACCTAATGTAATAATTTTAGAGTTTGAGTTTAAAATATCTGTTGCAGCAAAAACATATAAATCTAAGTTTTCATTTGCAATTTCATTATTAATAGCTGTTTCGAAATATGCTTTATTTTTAAATACATCGTCTAAATCAGCTGTATTGATTTGTGCTATTTTAAACTTTTTACCGCCTTTTTCGAATAATTTGCTATCTATATTAATAACTTCTTCAGGAGTAAACTCACTAATATCTGTACCTGCTTTTAATAACTCTTTTCCATATACTTCTAAATCTATTTCAGCAATATTTGCAAGCTTTTCAGCAACTATTTTATCCTCTTTAGTACAAGTTGGTGATTTAAATAGTAATGTATCAGAAATAATTGAACTAACCATTAATGTAGCAATTGTTTTACTAATTTCAACATCATATTCTTTGTACATTTTATAAAGTACTGTAGCTGTACAACCAACAGGTTCAGCTCTATAATATAATTGATATGGTGCTACGAAGTTCATTGTGTGATGATCTACTACTTTTAAAATATTAGCATTAGCTATGTTATTAGCACTTTGTGTACATTCATTGTGGTCTACTAATATTACATTTTGACCATCTTCGATATCTGATATTTCTTCTGGTCTTTCTATTTGTAAATAGTTAAATACATATTCTGTTTCTTTATTTATTTTTCCAAGACGTACTGGAACAGCTTCATTTCCTAATTCGTTTTCTAAATTAGCCATTACAATTGATGATAAAATAGAGTCTGTATCTGGGTTTTTATGGCCAAATATAAGTGTTTTATTATTAATCATATTTTATTTTCCTCCTTAAAAGATATCTTTTTTATTTAATACTAACTTATTATACCACAAATGGAAAAATACGTCAACAATTTACATAATGTTTTGAACTATATTAAATCGAACTAGAGAAATAAAAGTAATATATAAATGAGTAGATTTTCATATTACAAAATGATAAGAGAAAAGAGTCATAAGTATTGAAAAAATAATGAAGAAAAAATAAAATTTGAAATATAAAAAATCACAAAAGGAGGAAAAAAATAAAATGAAAGGGAACAAAAGTAAAAAAACACTATTAGTGTTAATGGCAATAGTTATGGTATTAGTATTTGGAGGTCAATGTTTAGCAGTAGAAACAAATGAAGAAGTAACAGTGACAAAAAAAGTAGAAACAACAAGTGGAGCAATAACTTTTATAGTAGAAGGATTGAATTTTGAATCAGGAAAAAGTTACGAATATACATTATCTAAAACAGAAGGGGTGCCATCAAATGCTGTATTTAAAGATTTATCTATGGATTATAGTAAAAAACAATCTGAAATAGTAGTAGATGACAAATCTTATTATACAGATGATAAAGAAAAAGAATACTTAATAAGACAAACGAATACAGCATATTTGTTTATTAAAGAAAAAAATTCAGAAAATTATATATTAGAAAAACAAAAATTAGATTTAAAACTTCCATTTAAATATGCGACTAGTATAAAATTAGTTGAAAGTACAGCTACAAGATATAATGGTGGAGTAAAAATAGGTGAATCTGGACAACGCTATATATTGTATAATTTTGAATTAGAGAATACAAGCTATGTATTTGAAAAAGTAACTGATAATAAAATAATTGAAAAATATCAAACAAGTAAAAGCTCAGATGATGTATTAGATTCACTAAAAGATGCAGATATACCAAGCAATGGCTGGAAGGTTTTAGATTATGATAACTATTTTGGAGAGGGTAATATTTATAAAGGTTCAATGCCAACAAATGATGGTTTATATGTATTATGGCTAAAGTTACAAAAGGATGGAAATAAAGTAGTTTATGGAGCATGGGTATATGATAATTTATCAGCTGATTATAAACCAAATGAAGATGAAAAACAAGAGCCAACAGAACAAAAACCACAAGAGCAAACTCCGTCAACAGAACAGAAATCACAAGAGCAAACTCCATCAACAGAGCAACAAGTACCAACAGATGATGGCAAGGAGGATGGAAAAGACGAAACAGTAACACCAAGTAAAAAAATACCACAAACAGGAGAAAGTTATGTAATATTTGCAGTAACAGGAGTTGTAGTATTAGCTGGAGTTATAGGAATAATTAGATATAGAAAATATAAAGGAATATAAAATATTTAGAGTTAAAAAGAAGATATAAAGAGATTCATTTTATATCTTCTTTTTTTACAAAATGAGTACTAAAACAATCCTAAATGCTTGCAAAAATGAAAAAGAAAAAATAAAATTTTAGATAGTAAATTAAGGAGTAAAAAAACCAGTAAATAACTAACTTAATAAACTGAAATATGTCGAAGTTAAAGTATCAAATATAATAACTAAGACTACTGAAGACACAACAATGACACAAGAAACAAAACTACCACAAACTGGTGTAAATATTTAACTATAGTTGTAGTAATTGCAATAACAGGCGTAATTGCAGTAGTAATTTATAATAAAAACAAAGAATACAAAGGAATAAAATAATAATTAAACTAATCGAAATATAACAGCCGAACTAATTAATACTTATATCTTGATATGGGGTACTAATTAGTTATAATGGGGAATTATTAGTGTAAAATTTATGTGGGCAAAATAAAAATTGCTTACATAAATTTTTTGCTTTAATATTGAAAAATAAAGAAATTTCAATACAAAGAAATGAATTATAGTGTTTGAAAAATTATAACAAAGGATAAATAAAAATTTAATTGGTTAGAAAAAATAGTTCATGAATTTTATATGTTCATTTTAAGTAACGATAATAAAGTTTAAGATTAAAAAAGACAACTTGCAAATAATAAAAAAATTTGATACAATGAAACAGCTTGAATAAAAGATGCATATAATACAGTAGAAAAGGATGGTAAACATGAATAATGAAGATGTAATACAAAAACTAGAAAAATTTAATCAAACAAATTTAATTAATTTATTAAATAGATTAGAAGATAAAACAGAATTAATTAAACAGATTAACCAAGTTAATTTTGAACAAATCATGGAATTATATGATAAAGTAAAAGAAACTAAGTACATAGATGCAAGTAAAATAGAACATATTAATTATGTAGACAAATCAAAATTATTAGATGAAGATTTAGAAGAATATACTAGAACAGGTGAAGAAGTGATAAAAAATGGAGGGTATGCTGTTGTAACAATGGCAGGAGGTCAAGGAACAAGACTTGGACATATTGGACCAAAAGGATCTTTTAAGATAACTGTGAATGGAGAAGAAAAATATTTATTTCAAATAATAGTAGAATCTCTTAAAAAAGCTAATAATAAATATAATGTAATTATACCTTGGTATGTAATGACAAGTAGCGAAAATAAACAGCAAACAGTAGAATTTTTAGAAGAAAATAATTACTTTGGTTATCAAAAGGAAAAAGTAAAATTCTTTGTACAGGGAAATCTTCCTCTTATAGATACAAATGGGGAGTTAATAATCGATAAAAATCATTTAATAAAGGAAGCATCAGATGGAAATGGAAGCATCTACCAGTCTATGAAAAAAGATGGAATTATAGAAGATATGAAGAAAAATAATGTAAAGTGGATTTTTGTTGGTGGTGTAGATAATATTTTATTAAAGATTGTTGATCCAGTGCTAACAGGTCTTACTATAAAGGAAAATAATAAAATATCTTCTAAATCTGTTGTAAAAACAAATCCTAAAGAAAAAGTAGGAGTATTTTGCAAAATAGAAGGAAAACCAAAAGTTATAGAATACACAGAACTTCCAGAAGATATGGCTTGTAAAAAAGACGAAAATGGTGAACTTGTTTTTGGAGAAGTTAATATATTAAGCCATTTATATTCAATAGAAGCACTAGATGAATTATCAAATAAAAAATTGCCATATCATGTAGCATTTAAAAAGGCAAATTATTTAGATAATAATGACAATTTTATAGAAGTAGATAAACCAAATGCATATAAATTTGAAGCATTTATTTTCGATGCTTTTGAAGAATATGAAGATATGAGTATATTAAGAGTAAAAAGAGAAGAAGAGTTTGCGCCAATAAAAAATGCAGAAGGGCAAGATAGTCCAGAAACAGCATGTAAACTTTATACAGATTTTATAAAATCACAAAATTAATATAAAAAAGAAAAGAATGTATTTATTTTCAAGATATTTGAAAACAAATACATTCCTTTTTTTTACTAAAAAGCTACATTGACTGTTCACCAGGTAAAAAGTAATCAACTACACCATAAACTATAGCACCAATAATTGCTGCTATCCAAGAAATAGTATAACCTGCAACGAAATATTGAGTAACATATAAAACTACTGCGGAAAGGACAAAACCAACAAATCCCTTACCAAAAGCACTTGCATGAAGACCAGTGAATTTTACTATTAAATAATCTATTATAGTAAGCACAATGGCTGCTGCTGCTAGTGCCCAAAAGTTACTTATACTAAATCCAGGAGTGAAAAATGCAGTAATTGCAAGTACAATGGCTGCTGTTACTAATCTACCTACTATTTGCCAAACAGTACTAGTAGTATTTTGTGATTGGCTATTTACTCCATTATCTGACATAGATAAAACCTCCTTGTGATAAAATATCAAATTTAAAAAATTTATATGGTTTTATAATTTTATTATTTACAAAAAATAAAGTTTTATTCAAAAATATGTGTATAATTTTATTAGTATTTGGAAAAATAATAGCAATGTTCATGTTAAGACTTTTATAAAAAATTTGCATTAAGAATTAAGCAAAATATGACAATTATAAAATAATATATAAAGAAGTCTGAACAATAATTAAAAACAAATGAAATAAAGGGGAAAATAGAAAATGTTAATTACTTTTATAAGAGCAATTGTTTTATACATACTTGTTTTAGTAGTAATGAGATTAATGGGGAAAAGGGAGATTGGTCAATTGCAACCATTTGAGCTTGCTATTGCAATTATGATTGCAGATTTAGCATCTATACCGATGACAGAAATTGGTATTCCAATTTCAAAGGGAATTATTCCAATACTTGGATTGTTATTAATGCATTTACTAATATCAATTATAAATCTAAAAAGCATAAAGCTAAGAGGACTAATTTGTGGCAAACCATCAATGCTTATATATAGAGGAAAAATAGATGAGAAAGTACTAAAAAAGGAACGTTTTACTATTAACGAATTGCAAGAAAGACTTAGAGGAAATGGTATAGTAAATATTGGGGATGTGGAGTATGCTATTTTAGAGACTAATGGAGAAGTAACAGTAATACAAAAGCCTAATAAAAGAAATTCTATACCAGAAGATTTTAACATCATGCCAGACTATGAAGGAATTCCATATGATTTAGTTATAGATGGAGTTATAATGAAAGATAATTTAAACAAAATAGGAAAAAATGAGATTTGGTTGAGAAAACAAGTCGAAAAGTTTGGCATGAAGCCAGAAGATGCATTAATAGTAACATTAGATGGAAAATCACAAATTTTCTGTCAAAAAAAAGAAGAGGAAGGAAAGTAAAATATGTATAAAGAAATAATAATTATTGTTCTAATTGTTATTTTTATATTTGGTCTAAATATAATTACACAAAATTATACAGAAAGTACTGCAAAGATTATACAGGAATCTTTGGATGAAATTAGAGATGATTTGGAAAATAATAAAGAAGCTAAAATAATACAAGAGAAAGTTAAGAAATTAAATGAAGAGTGGGAAGAACGAAATGATAATTTAGCATATTATTTAGAACATGATGAGCTTGAGAAAATTGAGTCAGAGCTTATGGCTTTAAATAGTAATATAGTGATGGAGGATTATGAACAAGGGAGAGAAAATTTGGACAGATGTTATTTTTTATTGGAGCATGTAAAAGATAAAGAGACGGTAACTTTAAGTAATATATTTTAGGTGTTATAAATTAGGATGAAGTTGTAAATTGTTGTTACAAATTTAGTCCGTCCATGTGTATATATAAATACACACATGGACTACTCTAAAATTTTAATTATAGAGTTTATATTGTAATAGTTCTACCTTAAAAATAGGTAATTAGGATGTGATATATTTAATTTTTATCTATTATATCATCCATATTATATAATCCGTTTTCTTTACCAACAATAAATTCAGCAGCTTTTAAAGCTCCTTCTGCAAATACAGATCTAGAATAGGATGTATGTTTTATTTCAAATGTTTCGTTTTCTCCATAAAATTGAACGATATGTTCTCCAACAATATTACCGCCTCTAATAGAAGAAAAGCCAATTTCATTTTTTTCTCTTTTTTCATGTTTATTATGACGATTAAACTCATATTTTAAGGTATTTCCTAAACTTTCATTTATTTTATCTGCAAGAAGTAGGGCTGTTCCGACTTGGACTATCTATTTTTCTATTATGATGTGTTTCTATAATTTCTATATCAGTATTCTTTAAAACAGGAGCAATAATTGTTAAAACTTTTGCCATTAAATTTATATCATAAGACATATTAGAAGATTTAAAAATAGGAATACTTTTAGAAAAGTCATTTATTAAAGATAGCTCTTCTTCAGTAAAACCAGTAGTAGCAACAACAACTGGTATATGTTCTTTTTTTGCATATTCTAAAATTTTAAGAGTAGCTTTAGGTATAGAAAAATCAATTATTACATCAGGTTTTACAGTTATATTATTAATATCTGTAAAAACAGGAAAAGTAAAAAGTCCAGTATTTTCTCTATCAAAGCCACAGGCTAAAACCATGTTCTCATGAACATCTACTAATTTTGCAACTTCTTGTCCCATTTTTCCATTACATCCATTAATAAGTACATTTATCATTTTATATCCTCCATAAATTATAATAATAAAGGTTCTTAGTTAATAAAATATTTATCGATAAGAAAATGGAAAATATAATATAACTAAGAACTATAATAAATCAATATTCACAATTAAGACTTAAACTAATTTTGTAATATATTCTATAATAGTCATATATAAGCAGTCTTAAATTGTAACAAAAAATATCTATTTTAAATAATTCTAAAAAATAGCAAACACAAAAATATATATGCATATCTAAAAGTTTTCTTTTTACTAAAGTATTCAAGATAGTGGTCATATGATTCTTTAATAGCACAATATTTATCAACAGAAGATATTACATAACCTTCTACGTATTTAGGTGGAATTATAGTAATTGGCCACATATGTTTTAGTATAATATCTTGCTCTTTTTCATTTAAAAAGAATATTTTTAAAGAATTGTTTAATGCAATACGTGGATGCCTAAATCCGTGAAATCTTTTTCTGTCTGGTTGTTTAACTCTCCAATCGTATAAAAACAGGTCATGAAGCATACCGTGCACGGGCAGCAGAGGTATAATCCAGTTTAAATTTTTTGCAAATTAAATAGCTATAAAGCGCTACAGCATGACAATGTTCAAAACAGTTAGTATCATAATGTTGTTTAAAAAGTTTCATTTTTTGAACAGTAGGGTGATTTGCTAAATCATATATAATCATATTAAATTCATCTATATCTTTTGTTAATAAATTTTTCATAATAACCTCTCTTTAGCTAATATATATGTTAATATACTTTTATTATAACACTAGCTACGGCACTTTACAATATTCCATAGTTAGTCATTTCTTTTTTTAATTTCTCAAGATTTTCATTACTTAAGTCTATTAATGGTAATCTAGGACTACCAAAGTTATATCCCATTAAGTTTAGAGCTGATTTAACAGGAATTGGATTTACTTCGCTAAATAGAGCTTTTATTAAGTTGATTGCTTCTAATTGCATAGAAATTGAAGCTCCGAATGTTGCCATCGAAAAAGTTTTGAGTAATTAAATGTGTTTGTTTTGGTGCTATATTAGAAAGTACTGATATAACTCCAAGACCTCCTAAAGAAAGTACTGGTAGAATTTGATCGTCGTTACCAGAATAGATATGTAAATCGTTTTTGCATAAATTGGCGATTTCTGCAACTTGAGATATATTACCACTTGCTTCTTTTATGGCTACTATATTGCTTATTTTAGATAGAGCAAGACAAGTTTCAGGTGATATATTTAGACCTGTTCTGCTAGGTACATTGTATAAAATTATAGGTAATGTAGTAGCATTTGCGATTGCTTCATAATGTTTTATTAATCCGTGTGCTAGTTGTCTTATTGTAATATGGAGTAACTATTAATAAACCATCTACTCCAATACTTTCTGCATATTTAGATAGTTCTATTACAGAGTTTGTACAATTACCGCCTGTTCCAGCAATTACAGGAATCCTTTTGCAAACAGTGTCTACAGCAAATTTTATAGTTTGTTTTTTCTCTTCTAATGTCATTGTAGATGATTCTCCAGTTGTACCACAGACTATGATTGCATCTGTTCCTTCTGAAATTTGAAATTCGATTAGTTTTTTAAATTCTTCAAAGTTTACACCATTTTCTGTGAAAGGTGTTGCAATAGCTGTTCCACAGCCTTTAAATAATATTTTTTTCATAATAATTTCACTCCTTCAAAATAAGAGTATATTTAAAATAGAGAATATATTTATATAATCTATGCAATTATTATATGATAAGTCTTAGAAAAAAGAAACAATTTTTTTGATTTCTTTATAATTTGAGATTTTTTTGTTACATTTTAAAGTAGATAATTAAAAGTGTAGATGTGCTTATGTGAATATATAGTGATACTATATAATTAGGAAGTGGGAGCTATGCAGATTTGCTAAATTAATTGTTAAAATTATGAAACATATAAAGTTTTGCATAAGTAATGTTTTTCAAAATAACACTAAGATAAAAATAATAAAGAAAAAAGTCTGGTGTAAAACCCTAATAAAAGTGGTGATATGGTAGGAGATGAATTGGTTAAATAGTAAAAAAATTATGTGTTCACTTGGAATCGTATCCAGATAGAACACATAATGAGTATTTATGAGTATTTGAAATTATATGAAAATAGAATTATTAATTTAGGAATCCACTGATGATGTATTCAGAAGCTTCTTTTTCGTTAAGACCTAGGGTCATTAGTTTTATTAGTTGGTCACCTGCTATTTTTCCAATTGTTGCTTCATGCATTAGATTTGCATCTACATTGTTACAAACTATTTTAGGTATTGCAGTAACTTTTGCTTTATCCATTATTATAGCATCACATTCGACATGACCAAAACATATATCATTTCCTATTACATTAGAGCTAAATTCTTGGAATGATGTATCTTTAGCAACAGATCTAGAACTTACTTTTGTTTTTGAGTTTTTTCCGTTTAATTCAACATTAAATATAGTTTTTGCCGTTTGATCTGCATGTGTCATAATTCTTTCTGATATAAGTAATGTTGAGTTTTCTTCTAAATATGCATTAGTAGTTCGTATAGTAGAATCAACACCTTTTATTTGAACAGTTTCCATTTCTAATGTCGAACCACTTTTTAAGTATATGTTGGTTTCTGGATTTAATATTCTTTTTCCAGAACCTTCGCCTTCACCATAATGTTTTTCTATATATTTTACTTTTGAATTTTCTTCTAAATGAAAAGTATGTATTCCATCATGTTCGGAAGTTTGACATGCTCCATTATGTATTCCGACATCCTGCAACAATAACTACATCAGCATTTTTTCCAATATAAAAATCATTATATACCATATCTTTTAAACCACTTTTAGTTAAAATAACAGGGATGTGTACACTTTCACCTTTAGTATTTTCTTTTATTATAATATCGATACCTGGTTTGTCTTTTTTTGGTACTATATCAATATTGGCAGTGGTATTTCTTGAAATACTATTACCATCTTTTCGAATATTATATGCTCCAGAGGGAATAGATTCAATATTTGCTATTTCTTTTAATAAATTTTTTTCTATCTTGTCCATTTAAATCTCCTTAAAAGTATTTTTTTCTGAATCTGCAAGACTACGAAAATATTGCAAATTCTGTATATATATAAGTAGGAAGGTGTCCTACAAAATGAATGTTTATTATTTAAGTATAATAAAGGAAAAGGGGAAACCCCACTTTCTTGTATTTATTAAATTTTAATGAATTGTTTTTCTGCAAGAACTTGAGTTTTCTGATAATATATCTTCTAAATTTTGGTTAGATTCTACAATTTTTCCATCTTTTAACAGAATTATTTCATCTGCTATGTTTAAAATTCTTTCTTGATGTGAAATTACAAGAATTGTATTATCTTTTATATTTTTCATTTTTTCAAAAATACCTATTAGATGATTAAAACTCCATAAGTCTATTCCTGCTTCGGGTTCGTCAAAAATTGTTAGGTTAGAGTTTTTGGCTGCAAGCATTGCAATTTCAATTCTTTTTAATTCTCCACCTGATAATTTAGAATCTACTGGTCTATTAACGTATTCTTTGGCACATAGTCCAACATCAGATAAATAATTACAAGTATCACTAAATTTTAAAGAAGTACCTGCAGAAAGTTCAATTAAATCTTTTACTGTAAGACCTTTGAAACGAACAGGTTGTTGAAAAGCAAATCCAATTCCTAAATTGGCTCTTTGTGAAATTTCCAAATTTGTTATATCTTTACCATTAAATATAATCTTACCTGAATCTGGATTTTCTATTCCCATAATAATTTTGGCAAGTGTAGATTTTCCAGAACCGTTTGGTCCTGTTATGGCTATAAATTTATTATTATCTAAGTTTAAATTTATATCATCTAATATTTTTTTGTTATCCCTTGAAAAGGTAATGTTTTTTAATTCTAGCATAAAGCCTCCTAAATAAATGTTAGTTTTAACTAACATTTTAACAACAATAAGGTGAATTGTCAATATATGATTAATATTTATAAATGAATATAAAAAATACAGAGTAATTAATGAGATAAAATATAAGAATAAATCTTAAAATAAAGTGTATGAGAGTATTAAGAAAAGAAATGAGTTTAGTAGTTATAAAAATAGATATATCATAAACAATATATTATGTGTTATTTAAATTAATATAGTATAAAAAAGTAAGAAATAGAAATAATAATAAAAAATGTAATAAATCTGTAATTTAAAAGTAATAAAAATGTAAAAGAACACGAAAATTAGATAATTCAAGACTTTTCAAGAAATATATACTTTTATTTATTAAAACTATATTGCAAAATGATATGAAAAAATATATACTCAAAAAGTAAGAAAATAAATTAGTATAGTTTGCAAAAGAACTAAGGAGGAGAAAAAATGAAAAAAACTAAAGTTTTAAGCATATGTATAATAACAATAATGTTATTAGTAGCAATATGTCCTATTATATCAAATGCAGCTGAACCTGTAAAAATTACTTTTAAAGATTCACAGTTAGCAGAAAATGTTGAAAATGAATTAAAGACTAGATATTCAAGTCAAGCAGATTCAGTTAGTCGTGTAGGATTAGAGTTAACATTAGATCAAAGTTTGATTAATAATGTAACAGAGTTATATGTTGGTAATAATACACAAACAGATAACCATATAACAGATTTAACAGGTTTAGAAAAATTTACAAACCTACAAACATTGAGCATTAATAATGGACATTATACAGATTTAACACCAATTATTGGATTAACAAAATTAGAAAAATTAAGCATGAGTGCTTCTACTAAATTATCTAGTATAGAGGATTTAGGAAAGTTAACATCTTTAAAAGAATTGGCAATAGGTAATTGTAATTTAAAATCTTTAAAGGGATTAGAAAAGTTAACAAATTTGGAATCATTACTTATGAGCAATGAACCTCAAAATGTTGCTATGAAAGATATAAATAGTATAACAGATTTTTCACCTATCCAAAATTTAACAAAATTAAAAATTCTTAATATTTCAAATTATAATGATGAAATTGCAGGAAATAAATTAGAGAATTTAGATGTTTTTAAGAATTTAACTTCATTGGAAACATTAGAGGCTAGATTCTGTGGAATTAGAGATATTAGTGCTTTATCTAATATGAAAAATTTAAAAACTTTTAGAGGAGATGCAAATCGCATTGAAAGTATAGAAAATCTTTCTTTCAATAATATAGAAACATTTTGGTTAACTTGGCAAAATATTAAAAAGTTTATCAAATTAAGTGATTATAATACTAATGAAATAACAGTAGATTTACCACAAATATTTGCAGCAACAAGAACACAGGGTTCACTTATTTATACTGGAGGGGACTTTACAGTTGAAAATGGAACAGTCAGTAGCGATTATAAAAAAATAACTGCAAAAGTTGCTGATATAAAAGCTGGAAATGTAACAGTAAAAATAAATGGATATCCTGCTGAAGGATCAACAGTAACATATTATGAGGCACTTGAAGTATTAGATGTAAAAAAAGAGCCTGATACAGAAAATGCAGATAAAGTAAAAGTAACAATAACAGTAAATAAAGAATTAGATTCAGATAAAATACCAGATGGATGGACATTATCAGATGATAAAAAATCAATATCAAAAGAATTTGATAAAAATGGAACAGAAAATGTAACATTAACAGATAAAGATGGAAGTACTGTAACACAGAAAGTTGAAGTATCAAATATTAAAGATGGAAATGAAGAAAAATTTAAAGTAATAGATGAAAAACAAGAAGATGTTGGAAATGGAAAAATAAAAGTAACAATAACAGTAAATAAAGAATTAGATCCAAGTAAACTACCAGATGGATGGACATTAAGTGAAGATGGAAAATCAATTTGGAAAGTAATGGATAAAGGTACAAGTGAAGATTTAACATTAGTTGCAAAAGATGGAAGCACAATAAAATACACAGTTACAGCAGGAGATAAAACAACAGCTCCAGGAAAAATACCACAAACAGGTGTAAAAAACACAATAATAGTTGTAGTAGCAGGTATAGCTATAGTTGGAACTGTTGTATTTGTAAGATCTAGAAAAATGTTAAAATAAAAATATAAATTAGACAGCCAAGTGTGGCTGTCTTTTAATAATATATATGAAAATTATACGGTCAATATAATGATAATGAATGAAGTAGATAGTTAATGTGAAATATCTGTAAAGTTGTTTTGAAATAGATTTTTTATTTAGAGGAGAAAATTATATAAAAATAGATACATAATAAGAATAAAAGTCTTAAACATGTATCTATTTTTTTATAGATATAGAGTTTTATTTAAGTATAAAATAGTGGCGATTAGATATAATAATAGAAAATGTAATAAAACTGAAACAAAAAAGTAATGCAAATGTAAAAAAACGTGAAAGGCTTGGAAATTAAAGAGAGTTTTAGAAGTATAAATAAAAAGAAAAAAATATATGTTGCAAAATGATATAAAAGATGTTTATACTAAAAAGTAAGATAAAATTTGGACGAAATGTCAAAAAAACTAAGGAGGAGTATAAAAATGAAAAAAACTAAAATTTTAAGCATATGCATAATAGCAATTATGTTATTAGTAGCAATATGCCCAATTGTATCAAATGCAGATACAACTGTTACAATCACATTTAAAGACCAAATATTAGCTAAATGGATGGAAAGTATTGTGAAAGAAAAAGCAGATGAAAATGCTAATTTAAATGGATTAACATTAACAACTACACAAGAAGCTATTGATAGTATTACAGTAATTCAACTTAATACTAATACTGCAGCTGAAGAATCAGGAAAAATAGAAGATCTTACAGGATTAGAAAAGTTTACAAATTTAGAGTCACTTTGGATAAGAGGAAATAAAATTTCTGATTTAGCACCGATTTCTAATTTAACTAAATTAGAAGAATTGTATATATCAAATAACAATATAAGTGATTTAAAAGCATTATCTAAGTTAACATCTTTAAAAAAATTAGAAGCATATTCATGTAATTTAACAACTTTAGAAGGAGTTGAAAGCTTAACTAATTTAGAAGACTTAGATGTAGAAAATTTAGTACCAAAAAATTATTCAAACAAAATAACAGATATAACACCTATTAAAAATTTAACAAAATTAGTCAAATTTGATATTTCAAATAATAATATTGAATATACTAATTATTCAGGAAATAAAATATCAGATCTTAGTGCATTAGCAGGTAGAACTGGAATGACTGACTTAAGATTTAGCAATAATGAAGTAACTGATATGAGTATAATCTCAAATATGAAAAACTTAGAGTATTTGTTTGCTAATGGAAATTATATTGAGAATATACCTGAAGATGTATTAGATAGAGAATTTAAAACTTTTAATATGTGGAATGAAACTATTGTTAAACAAGTAAAACTAAGTGAATATAATACTAATGAAATTACATTAGATTTACCACAAATATTTATATTAGCAAAACAAAATAAATTAGTTACTACAAATGAAGCATTTTCAGTTGAAAATGCAAAATTAAGTGAAGACTCAACAAAAGTAATAATTATAAAGGAAAGTATAGAAAAGGGAAATAATAGTGTAAAATTAGGAAATGGAAACGCTAATGGTACAACAGTAACTTATGTATTAGCTTTCGAAGTAGTAGATGTAAAAAAAGAACCTGATACAGAAAACGCAGATAAAGTAAAAGTAACAATAACAGTAAATAAAGAATTAGATAAAGATAAACTACCAGATGGATGGACATTAGGTGAAGATGGAAAATCTATATCAAAGGAATTTGATAAAAATGGAAAAGAAGATGTAACATTAACAGATAAAGATGGAAATACAATAAAACAAACAGTAGAAGTTTCTAATATAAAAGATGGAAACGGAGATAATGAAGAAGAATTTAAAGTAATTAATAAAACAGAAGAAGACCAAGGAAATGGAAAAGTAAAAGTAACAATAACAGTAAATAAAGAATTAGATCCAAGTAAACTACCAGATGGATGGACATTAAGTGAAGATGGAAAATCAATTTGGAAAGTAATGGATAAAGGTACAAGTGAAGATTTAACATTAGTTGCAAAAGATGGAAGCACAATAAAATACACAGTTACAGCAGGAGATAAAACAACAGCTCCAGGAAAAATACCACAAACAGGTGTAAAAAACACAATAATATTTATAGTAGCAGGTATAGCTATAATTGGAACTGTGGTATTTATAAGATCTAGAAAAATGTTAAAATAAATTATTAAAGACCATTAGGTAAATTGCCTAATGGTCTTTTTGATAATTTTTATAGATATTATTAAATTATAATGTAAAATAATTATAAAATTATTTTTGGTTACTAATTAATTCTTCTAAAATCTGAATAGCATTAGTTGCAGCCCCTTTTCTAATATTATCTGCAACAACCCAAATGTTAATTCCAGATTCTACGCTATAGTCACGTCTGATTCTTCCAACGAATACTTCATTTTTTCCAGATGTAAATGAAGAAAGTGGATAGTCATTTGTATCTGGATTATCCCTAATAACTATTCCAGGAGCATTTTTTAAAGTAGAAATTACATCATTTATATCAATGTTTTTTTCAAATTCTATATTTATAGATTCACTATGAGAATTAAAAACAGGAACTCTTACTGTTGTTGCTGTTATTTTTAAATCCTGCTTTCCTAGTATTTTTCTAGTTTCATTAATCATTTTTTCTTCTTCTTTAGTATATCCATTATCTAAAAAGTCATCTATATGTGGTAGGCAATTATTGAAAATTGGATGAGGGAATTTCTCTAAGTTATAAGCTTCTGTTTTATTTATATAAGAAGAAATGCCATTTTCTAAATCATGAATGCCTTTCGAACCAGCACCAGAAACAGCTTGATATGTAGAATAAACAATTCTTTTTATAGTATACTTATCATCTAATGGTTTTAAAGCAACAACAGCTTGGATAGTAGAACAGTTAGGATTAGCAATAATTCCGTTATTTTTTGAAATTTCATCTTTATTAACTTCAGGAACAATTAGTGGAACATTTTCGTCCATTCTAAATGCACTACTATTATCAATAACTATACATCCTTTAGCTACAGCTATTGGGGAATATTTTTTTGAAGTCTCTGAGCCAGCTGAGAAGATTGCAAAATCAAAACCTTCATCAAAGGAATCTTCTTTTAATTCTCGAACAGTGTATTCCTTACCCATAAATTCTATTTTTTTTCCACTAGAGCGATATGATGAAAAAAATACATATTCATTAATAGGTAGTTTTTTTTCTTCTAAAACTTTTAGTGCAGTAGTACCAACTACTCCAGTAGCACCAACAATTGCTAATTTATAATTTTTCATAATTTACCTCCAAATTTTAGTTTATATTTATTATATGTGAACATTATAAAAAAATAAACAAAAATAAAAATATTTACAAATAAATTTTATTGTGTAATAATAGAACTATCGTTTGGAAGGAGCAATTGTGAATTGTATGTTAGATTTAAAAAAAGATGTAAAATATATTAAAGGCGTAGGACCTAATAGAGTGAAGTTATTAAATAAAATAGGAATTTTTACATTAGAAGATTTAATTACATATTATCCAAGAGATTATGAAGATAGAAGTAAACCAAGAATGATAGAAAATTTAGTGGATGGAGAAGAAGCTTTAATTAAAGCAGTTGTGGTTTCTAAAATTGTAGAAATACGTTTGAAAAATAAAATGTGCATGTATAAGTTGTTAGTTCAAGATGAAACAGCTAAGTGTACAATTATTTGGTTTAATCAAAGTTATCTTAAAAATAAATTTGTTGTTGGGGAAACTTATTATTTTTTTGGAAAAGCTAATATTAGAATGGGAAAATTTGAGATGAGTTCACCTGTCTTTGATGATATAAATAATAAAAATAATACAGGAAGAATTATTCCAATATATTCATCTACATATAGTTTATCACAAAATATATTAAGAAAAATTATAGAAAATGGATTAGAACAGGCAATTGGAAATTTAGAAGAAAGCATGCCACAATATATATTAAATGATTATAATCTTTTAGAAATAAATGATGCTACAGAAAAAATTCATTTTCCACATGAGTTTGAAGAATTTAAAATAGCAAGAAAAAGATTGGTGTTTGAAGAACTTTTAGGTATGCAACTTGCATTACTCGGATTGAAAAATCAGTATAATAAAGATATAGAAGGAATTAAATTTAATTCCGATATAAAATTTAAAGAGATTATAAAAGATTTGCCATTTTCACTTACTAATGCTCAATTAAGAGTTCTAAAAGAAATTGAAAGCGATATGGAAAATAATAAATCTATGAATAGATTGTTGCAAGGAGATGTAGGTTCTGGTAAGACTATAGTGTCTATAATATCTGCATATAAAGCAGTAAAATGCGGATTTCAAGCAGCTATTATGGCTCCTACATCAATTTTGGCAAGTCAGCATTTGGAGAGTTTTACTGAAATTTTAGAAAAATATAATATTAGATGCGAGCTTTTAATAAGTAGTATTACAAAAAAGAAAAAAGAAGATATATTAGAAAGATTAAAAAATGGAGAAATAGATATATTAATTGGTACACATGCAATTTTGGAAGATAATGTTGTTTTTAAAAATTTAGGTTTAGTAATTACAGATGAACAACATAGATTTGGTGTTAGACAGAGAAGTAAAATTGCTTCTAAAGGTCAAAATCCAGATGTTTTGGTAATGACTGCAACTCCTATTCCAAGGACTTTGGCTCTTATTTTGTATGGAGATTTAGATATATCTATTATAGATGAATTACCTCCAAATAGAAAGAAAATAGATACTTTTGCTGTGACTAAAAGTATGGAGGAAAGAGTAAATAATTTTATTAAAAAACTTGTAGATGAAGGTAGACAATGTTATATTGTATGTCCTTTAGTAGAAGAAAATGAAGAGATAAATGCAAAAGCAGTTGTAGAACTTGCAGAAAAATATAAGAATGAGACATTTAAAGAATATAGGGTTGAATATATACATGGTAAAATGAAACCAAAAGAAAAAGATGAGATAATGTTAAAATTTAAAGATGGAAAAATTGATATATTAATTTCTACAACAGTTATTGAAGTTGGAGTAAATGTTCCAAATAGTAGTATAATGGTTATTGAAAATGCAGAAAGATTTGGCCTTGCCCAACTTCATCAATTAAGAGGAAGAGTAGGTAGAGGTGAATATAAATCTTATTGCATATTAAAATATAATTCAAAATCTGATGTAGTAAGACAAAGAATGAAAATTATGCAAGATACAAATGATGGATTTGCTGTCGCTGAAAAGGATTTAGAATTAAGAGGATCTGGGGAATTTTTTGGAACTAAACAACATGGAATTCCAGAATTTAAAATAGCAAATTTATTTGAGGATGTTCCTATTTTAAAACAAGTTCAAGATTTATGTAAAAAAATTGAAGAAGAAGATCCTCGGATTTAATTTAGAAAAAAATAAGAAATTAAAAGATATAGTTCAAAGTAAATTTAAAGATAGAATTGAAATTTAGATTTTTATTGACAAAATATTTCAACAATAGTATAACTAATGCAATAGCTAAAAATAGCTATATTTTAGTAGATTCGATTCATTTACGTGTGATTTTTAAGGAGGAGTTTGCATCATGAATAATATGCAAGATAATAAGATCATTATTGTACGCTCTAACAAAGGAGCTGTAAGTTTAGGAGATGAATGTGTTATATCTTTGCGGATTTCTAATGATTTAGGATTTGTAGAAAATGCTAAAGTTATTATGTATAAGCAAGGTAATGGCACACCAAAAGAATTTAGTATGCCATATGAAAGAACAAAAGGTAACTTTAGTTTTTTTAATGCAACTGTTGTTTTTAATGAAGTAGGTGTGTATAATTATGCAATTTCATTAAATTTAAATGGTAATAGTGTATGGATAAAGAAAGAGCCAGAAAGTTATTTGCCATGTATTACTACAGAAGATTTTCCTTTTTGGAGAATTACTGCATGTGAAAAAGATTTTAAAATTCCAGAGTGGGCAAAAGGTGGAATTATATATCATGCTTTTGTGGATAGATTTATAAGAGATTATAATGTACCAATTGTACAAAATTTACCACAAATAGTAGATAGAATTTTACACAAAGATTGGAATGAATTTCCTATTTGGTTACCAGACGAAAATGGAGAAGTGAAGAATAATGACTTTTTTGCCGGTAATCTTAGTGGGATACAAAGCAGGCTTAAATATTTAAAAAGTTTAGGTGTTACAATTATTTATTTAAGTCCTGTTTGTGAAAGTCAATCAAATCATCGGTATGATACAGGTGATTATGAAAAAGTAGATCCATATGCAGGGTCAAATGAAGATTTAAAAGAATTGTGTGAGTCTGCACATAAATTGGGAATGAAAGTAATCTTGGATTCAGTTTTTAATCATACAGGTAACTATTCACGTTATTTTAATTCTGATGGTAGATATGTAGATTCAATTGGAGCAAATAAAGGACCAGAGTCTCCATATTATAATTGGTATAAAAAATGGCAAGGAAGTTTTTTGTATTGGTGGGATTTTAAAAACCTTCCAGTTATTGAAGCTGATAATGAAGAATGGCAACATTTTTTGTTTTCAGTAGGAGGAGTAATTGATAAATGGTTTAAACTTGGAATTGACGGATTAAGACTTGATGTTGCAGATGAGCTACCAGACTATTTCATAAAAAAAATAAGAGATGCTGTTCTTAGAAATAAGGAAGATGCATTTATAATAGGCGAAGTATGGGAAAATGCGACAACAAAAGAAAAAGATGGTAAAACTAGAAATTATTTATTGGGACACAGTTTAGATACTGTTATGAATTATCCATGGACAGATGCAATACTAAGATATGTAAGATTTGGAGACTTCCAGAAGTTACAATCTATGGTTTTGGAACTGTTAAATGATTATCCACATGATAGTATACTTTCAGTAATGAATGCTTTATCTACTCACGATATAACAAGAGCAATGACTACTCTACAAGGAAAAGGTATTGAGCAAAATCGTGAATGGGTATGGGACGTCCCGTATTTAGGCGATGTAAGAAAGAATAGACAGTGGCAGTTTGAAAATGACCAATTAGAAGGTAAGAATTATAAAGAAGCTAAAAAGAAATTTAAAATAGCAACTATAATTCAATATTTTCTACCTGGTAATGTATCTATTTTTTATGGAGATGAAGTAGGTTTATATGGATATAAAGACTCATTTAATCGAAAAACATATCCATGGGGTCACCGAGATAAAGACTTGTTACAATTTTTCAGAAGGCTTGGAAAAATTAAAACAGAATATCAATTCCTAAAAGATGCAAAATTTGAATTTAGTAGATTAGATGAGGAAATTCTTGCTTTTGAAAGAAAGGGCAATGAAAATTCTATGTATGTTGTAGTAAACAGGAGTAAACACGCACATAAAATCGAGGTGCCAGAAATTAAACATAAAGGACAAATTATATTTAGTATTAATTATGATTGTAATACTTGTATAATTGGTTCATATGGTGCAGTTATTGTTTTGGCATAAATAAATTAAGAGGGCTTCACATTTAGCCCTCTATAATTTTTTTATTTTCCATAATGTAATCTTGAAGATTAAAAATATACCACATATTTTATTTGAAGTAAATATTTTTTATTTTGTTCCCAGAAGATAATTCTTTATTTATTAATCTATATGTCTTACAAATATCACAATCATTGCAAATGTGTATTCTGTTTTCAAATATCAATTTCAAAGTTTTTATAAATTCATCATCACCTTGAATTAAATGTATATTTAGTTCTTTTGGAATTAAATCTAATAAAGTATTTAATATATAATCGTTAGATGAAAATGATATATCTGATAGATATTTTGCATTAAATACATCTTGTGAAATTGCAAGAATATTTTTATTTTCATCTAATAAAATAGAATCTTCATTCATATAAATTAAATGAATAGAATTTATATTTGGCTCTTTAGATTTTATATATAATTTTAAAAGTTCTATAAATTCCTTATATTCTTTTTCTAATATGAATTTATTAACAGCAATATCTACTGCAGAATCTATAGATTCAATATAATTTTGTAATCTGAAATTAACAAATCCAGAAAGTATCATGGAATTATTTTCTGTTAGATATTGGGATACATTAGCGAAAATACATTCCTTTCTATAAGTGAAATTGCTTGTTTCTTTAATATCTAATAGATTAATACATTCTTTAACTATTTCATTTTTTTCATAAAAGTCAAAATAGAAATAATTATAATTTAAAATATGATTAACTAATTTCTCCTCATAGAAATTGATAATACAATCAGTAATAATATCAGATAGTTTATTATAAAATAAAGAAAGATCTTTTCCTAAATAATGTATAATTACGTTATTATATAATTTGAACTTATTAGAACTATAGTAGACATCTTCTATATTTAAGTCTGATATATTTTTTAGTAGATATTCTATTATTTTATTGTTATTTGTTTTTATACAAAAAGATTTCATAAGTAGAAAAAACTCCTTTCTATTACATAAATATAGTATCTACTAAAAGTTTGATAGATATACATATTTTATTCTTTAAAGAATAAAATGGTAACTTGTATTTTGAAATTTATTAATTTTAGTTATATTTTTATTGGAAAATATAACTATTTATAAAAAATAAGAAAAATCATTGAAATTTGTGTTAGCTTAGAATAATATAATAAATGTACTAATTTTAGAAAGAAGGTTTAAAACAGTGAAAAGAATTGTAAAAACTATACTGGCTGTAGTTAGTATTCTTTTAGGATGTACTATCATAGGTGTGGGAATTGCATCAATGTTAGTTAAAAAAATTTTTGGTTGAAATTTTTAAAATGCACCAAAAGATGTCAAATAAAGAATTTGATATCTTAGGTGTATTTTTTAAATCAAATAGGAAAAATGATATATCTGATTCATATAACATAAATAGATTGATTTATAATATTTTAAGTAAAGATGTATTGTTATGCTAGTATGTATTTTTAGGTAAAATATGGATGGTGACAGTAAACAAATTTTTTAGTTAAATGCCAAAGAAATTGTTGACATTAAAAAAAGAATATGTTATTTTAATAAACAATTAAGAGTATACCTAGAAGTAATTCGAGCGGTATAGAAGTGCAATATAGTACTTACACAGAAACAGGAAAGTATAAACCTGCGGAGGAGTCTTAAATTATTTATTATTTTATTATAATAATAAATTTGTAGATTCTTTTGCAGTTTTTTTATTTTTTATAAAGGGGAGATAGTAAAATGAAAAGCAAAATTGTGCCAAATAGACTAAAATTAGGTGATGAAATAAGAGTAATTGCACCATCTAGAAGTATGAGTATATTAAATGAAGATGTTATAGAAATCTCAAAAAAGAGATTAGAAAGTGAGGGGTTCAAGGTTACTTTTGGAAAAAATGTAAGAAATTATACAGATAAAGATTATATGTGTGCTACGATAGAAGAACGATTAGAAGATCTACATGAAGCATTTAAAGATAAAAATGTAAAAGCTATTTTAACTGTGATAGGGGGATACAATTCAAATCAGCTATTAGATTATATAGATTATGAATTAATAAAAAATAATCCTAAGATATTTTGTGGTTTTTCAGATATAACAGCATTAAGTAATAGTATATATGCTAAAACAGGATTAGTTACATATTCTGGAGTGCATTTTTCAAGTTTTGGAATGTTAAAAGGATTTGAGTATTCATTAAAATATTTTAAAGAAATATTACTAGAAGATAAAAACGTTAAGATAGAGAGCTCAGATAAATGGAGTAATGATTCGTGGTATAAAGACCAAGAAAATAGATGTTTTATAGATAATGATGGAATGTTTATAATAAATAAAGGAAAAGCAGAAGGAAGAATAATAGGTGGTAATTTATGTACTTTAAATTTATTACAAGGTACAGAATTTATGCCAAATTTAGAAGATACCGTTCTATTTTTAGAAGATGATGGATTAGTAGGAGAAGAGTTTATTAGAGAATTTGATAGAGATTTGCAATCATTATTACATTGTGCGAAAGGAAAAAATATAAAGGCAATTATTTTAGGGAGAGCAGAGAATGTATCAAAAATGAATGAAAATAAATGGTCTAGAATTATAAAAAATAAAAAAGAATTATCAAATATTCCAATAGTGGCTAATGCGAATTTTGGACACACAACACCAATTTTTACATTTCCTATAGGAGGATTTTGTAAGATAGAAGCAGTTGATGAAATTAATATGATAATATCGAATTAATATATTTTTGATAAGTAGTAGTAATAATGTACAAAAGTTGAATATAAAAAATGTTTTTCCTTGATTTTCTATATTTCATATAGTATGATGTACATGTAAGTTATTTGGAAAGGAAGATGAAACTTGAAAATATTAGCAGTTGGAGACATAGTAGGCGAAAACGGTGTAAAAAAACTAAAGGAAATGTTGCCAAAAATAAAACAAGAACATAATATAGATTTTTGCATCGTTAATGGCGAGAATTCAGCAGGAGGAATGGGAATAACAACTAAAATTTTTGAATGTATGCTTAATTTGAAAGTTGATGTAATTACAATGGGAAATCATACATGGGGAAAAAAAGATATATTTAGTTTTATAGATCATCCAAGAATAATTAGACCAGCTAACTATTCAAAAGGCGTAGTTCGGTAAAGGATATGGAATATATAATTGCAATGGTAAGAAAATTGCAGTAATTAATTTAATTGGAAGAACAGATATGAATGTATTATCAGAAAATCCATTTTTAGTAGTAAAGGATTTAGTAGAAAAATTAAAAGATAATACAGATATTATAATTGTAGATTTCCATGCAGAAGCTACAGCGGAAAAGATAGCAATGGGATATTTTTTAGATGGTAAAGTAACAATTTTATATGGAACGCACACACATGTACAAACAGCAGATGAAAAAATCCTTGAAAAAGGTACTGCATATATAACAGATATTGGAATGACAGGTCCAAGCAAATCTGTTATTGGTATGGATGTGGATGCTTCTATAAAAAGATTTGTAACATCATTACCAGAAAGATATAAATTAGCTGAAGGAAATTGTTTATTTAATGGATGTATTTTTGAAATAAATGACGAAACTTGTCAAGTAGAAAATATACTTAGAGTAAATGAAAAATAAATGCCGAAAAATAGAAAATAATGCGATACGTTTTTCCTTTTATTTCCAAAAAACTACTAGACATTTTCTAATAAATGTAGTATAAATATACTTGTGAAAAGTAAAACAAAAATAAAATTATAGGAGGCAAAAAATGGAAGTTTTAAAAATCTCATCAAAATCAAATCCAAATTCAGTAGCAGGAGCAATAGCTGGATTAGTAAAGGAATCAAACCAAGCAAGAATGCAAGCAATTGGAGCAGGAGCATTAAATCAAGCTGTTAAAGCTGTAGCAATAGCTAGAGGATTTGTTGCACCATCTGGAGTTGATTTAGTATGTATACCAGCATTTGCAGAAGTGCAAGTAGAAGGAGAAGAAAGAACTGGTATGATGCTTATCGTAGAAGCTAGAAAATAATAAATTAATAAATAAAATAGATTCGGGGGACATGAGATTTTTCATGTTCTCTTTTTGATTAAAAACTATTGAAAAATAAGAGCTTTTAATATATGATAGCTAAAAAAGGTTTATGGGTCACCTTAGAAAAACCTAAATATTTATACAAGGAGAGTTAGTCAAAATACTAAAATAACTAACTAAGAATAGTACATATGAAAGTAAATTTGGTTAAATATATTTTTATTATAATAGTTATATCTTTAATCTGTTCTGCTATTTATTTTATTTATAATAATGTAGAAAATAGAGATGAAAATAAAGTACAAGAAACTATGCAAGAAATTGAGTATTTAAAAGAAATAACAATTGGAATTTCGAATTATGATAATATAAATCCAATTATAACTAATAATAAAGAAATAATAAATATAAGTAAATTGATATTTGAACCATTAATTAGTTTAGATGAAGAGTATAAAAAAGAATTATGTCTTGCAAAAGAATGTGCAAAGATAAATTCAAGTTCATATTTAATAAAGATAAATAATGATATAAAATGGTCAGATGGAACAAATTTAAAAGTAGAAGATGTAGAATTTACTATAAATAAACTAAAGGAGGGTAACTATGTATATTCAAATAATGTAAGTGAAGTAAGTGAAGTTCAATTAATAGATAATTCAACTATTAGAATTGATTTAAATAAAGAAAATGATTATTTTGAAGATAATTTAGTTTTTCCAATACTACAAAAAAGTAATTATACAAATGGAGATTTATCTAAAAATAATGGAATTCCAAATGGAACTGGAATGTATAAGATTAGTAGCTTAGATACAGGAAAAATTGTTTTAGAAAAGAATAATAACTGGAGGGAAAAAGAAAATGATTCTAAGATTGAAAAAATAAATATTTTACTTTTTTCAGATATGGGAGAATTGTATAATAGTTTTAAAATTGGAAATGTAGATATAATTCATACATCTAATATAAATTATCAAGAATATATTGGAACTTTAGGATATAAAGTAAAAGAATATAAAGGAAGAGAATTAGATTTTTTAAGTTTAAATTGTGAAAACGAAATTTTAAGTCAGAAAGAAGTAAGAAAAGCAATTGCTTTTGCAATAGATAAATCTAACATTATTCAGGAAGTTTATAATAATAAATACTACATATCAGGAAGCATACTTGATTATGGATCATATCTTTATAAAAAAGAAAATGTAAGCTCAGGGTATAATAATGAGCAATCTAAAAATATGCTATCAGAAGCTGGTTGGATATATAAAAATAACAAATGGCAAAAGAAGAATAGTTATGGAATTACAAAAAATTTATCTTTAAATTTAGTTGTTCAATCTAATAACGAAAAAAGATTGCAAGTGGCAGAATTAATAAAGGAGCAACTAAATCAAATTGGCATAGAAATAACTATAAAAAAAGTTAGTGATACACAATACATGCAGTATTTACAAAATAAAGATTATGATATAATCCTTACAGGAATAAATAATGGATTTAGTAGTGATTTACAATATTTCTACGGAGAAAATAACTTGGCGAAGTATAATAATACTGAAGTGAAAGATATTATTAATGATGTTAAAAAAATTAATGATGATAAATTAATATGCGAGAAGTATAATAGGTTATTTGAGATTATGCAAGATGATATGCCATATATTACTTTGTATCGTAATAAAAATGCACTTATATTAAATCAGAAGGTGTTAGGTGAGTTTAATCCTAATAATTATTCTCTGTTTTATAATTTTGAAACATGGTGCAAGCAATAGAAATTCTATAGATGATAGACTTTTAATTAATTTGAAGCAAATGTTACTGCGTAACTGATTGTTTGATATATATTTTTTAAACCAATCTTGAAGCGTGGCAAACAAGTAGTAGGAATTAGTTTTATACCACGCAGTATATAGAGATACAAGTTAAACTTTAGTACCATTGGTGATTGGTTTAAAAAAATATATATCAAACAATTAGTTAGGCTAGTAGGTGCTTTTTAATAAAATGTAAATAATAACGAAAGTTTAATTTAAAATAGAAAATATTAAATTAGGTATTGACAAAATAAATTAATAGTATATAATAGCAATACAAACAGATGTTTAAAATGAATTGGAGGAATATTATGAGTGCAGAAAATATTGAAAAAAGAAAAGCATTAGAGGCAGCTTTAGGTCAAATAGAAAAGCAATTTGGCAAAGGTTCTGTTATGAAATTAGGGGATTATACAGCTATGAGTGTTGAAGCAATACCAACAGGTGCGTTAAGCTTAGATGTAGCATTAGGAATAGGAGGTATACCTAGAGGAAGAATTATAGAAGTGTATGGTCCAGAGTCTTCAGGAAAAACAACATTAACATTACATATGATAGCAGAGGCACAAAAAATGGGAGGAGAAGCAGCTTTCATAGATGCTGAACATGCATTAGATCCTGTTTATGCTAAACATTTAGGTGTAGATATAGATAATCTAATAGTCGCACAACCAGATACTGGGGAGCAAGCATTAGAAATAGCAGAAGCTTTAGTAAGAAGCGGTGCTTTAGATATTATTGTTGTAGACTCTGTTGCAGCATTAGTACCAAAAGCAGAAATAGATGGAGATATGGGAGATTCACATATTGGTTTGCAAGCAAGATTAATGTCACAAGCTTTAAGAAAATTAGCTGGTGCAATAAATAAATCAAAATGTGTTATAGTGTTTATAAATCAATTAAGAGAAAAAGTCGGAATTATGTTTGGTAATCCAGAAACTACAACTGGTGGTAGAGCATTAAAATATTACGCATCTGTTAGACTAGATATAAGAAAAATAGAAAATCTAAAACAAGATGGAGAAGTTGTAGGAAATAGAGCAAGAGTAAAAGTTGTAAAAAACAAAGTTGCACCACCATTTAGAGAAGCTGAATTTGATATTATGTATGGAAAAGGAATATCAAAAGAAGGAAATATAGTAGATTTAGCTGTTAATTTAGATATTATAGAAAAAAGTGGTTCATGGTTTAGCTATAATGGAACTAGAATTGGACAAGGTAGAGAAAATGTAAAGAAATTCTTAATCGAGAATCCAGATATAATGAAAGAAGTAGAAACTAAGATTAGAGATAATTTTTCACAAGCATTTGAAAAGAGTTTAGGTGATGAATCATCTAATGATGAAAATGATAATGAAGATGAAGAATAAGAGAGGTTTTAATCTTGTATACAATAGATGAATTTGATAGACAAAAAACAAAAATTTTAAAATATATAATTTTTAAAAAAAGAACTGAATATGAAGTTAGACAGAAATTTAAGAATATAGTAGAAGATAATTTGCTTGAAGATATTATTCAAGATTTAAAAGAAAATTTATATATAAATGATGATGATTATATTAAAAGAGCTGTTAACGAATTTATGGCTATAAATACTTTGTCTATAAAACAAATAAAATATAAATTATATTCTAAAGGATTAAAAAGTGAATTGATAGAAAATTATATAGAAAATCACGAAGAAGAATTACAAGAGTATGAAAAGAATAATGCAGAAAAGATTGTGCAAAAAAAGATTAATGCAGTAGAAGAAGAAAAATTAAAGAATTTTCTTAAGACTAAAGGCTATAAAGAAGATAGTATAAAAAGTGCTTTATATGGAGGAGAATAATGCAAAATGTATTAACATTAGAAACAAATAAATATGCAATAAAAATAGAAAATTTTGAAGGGCCATTAGATTTACTATGTCATTTAATAGATAAAAATAAAATGAATATATGTGATGTTAAAATTAGTGAAATAACAGATCAATATATAGACTATATTAATGAAATGGAAGTATTAAATCTAGAAATAACTAGTGAATTTTTAATTATGGCATCAACTTTACTGTATTTAAAATCAAAAACTTTACTACCAATAGAAACAGAAGAAAAAGAAGAATTATCTGAAGAAGAACTTCTAAGAAGAATTATAGAATACAAGAAGTATAAAGAAATAACAAAGAAATTAAAAGAATTTTATATAGAAAACAGTAAAAGAATAAGCAAACAGCCAGAAGAAATAGAATTACCAAAACAAAAGTTAGAAAGAGATTATAATAAAGAGTTGATACCTGAAAACTATTCAAGAGTAATAAATAAAAATAAATCAAGACTTAACAAAAATGCAAAGAATATTCAAAAAATTGCTATAACAGAGACATATAGTGTTGGAAGCAAAGTAAAGCAAATGTTTAAGGAATTAGTAAAAAACAAAAGGTTTGTATTTAATAGAATGTTTTCAGTTAATAAATGTAATAGAAATGAAGTTGTAACAGCTTTTTCTGGATTGTTAGAAATGTCTAGAAGAAGTAAAGTTATAACTAATCAAGTGGAGTTATTTGGAGATATAACTGTAGAAAAACAAAAAAGAAACGTATCGTAGAATTAGTGTTTTACTAAAGATTTAGTATTAAATTACTATGATTTTCTTATCTTATAATGAAAAGTTAAAATATAATAGTGGCTAAGGCCTTTTTGCTAGTATGACAGTTTAGGAAAAATAAAATTTTACGTATTCAGAAGATGAATTTGTGGTATATATGTAATAAATATGTGAAACATATAATAATTATTGATTAAACTAATAAAAAATGGAAAAAATAGTATTATAGAACTAAAAAGAAGGAATGTCTATGATGCTATTTTTTTTATGTGTGTTAATAATATTTTTAGTTATACTTTTAGTAATTAGATATTCATCTATAAGAATATCTATAATAAATTTGGAGATAGATACAGATAATAAAGATATTATAAGTGATTATCAAATTGAAGTAGGGATATATTTTTTTAAAAAAATAAGAATTATGAAGTTTACAGTAAATGAAAAAAAGGTAAAAAAACTACAAAATTCAAAATTTGTAAAAAGGATATCTAATATTAATTTGGGAAGAGTTACTAAAAGATTAGAAAAAAGATTAAAAGATAAAGTAATGCTGGATTATAAGAACTTTAATATATTAAATTTTGTAAAAGTATTATCAAAGGAAATAAAGCCAGAGATTTTAAAATTTAAATTAAATTTAAAAATCGGAATCGAAGATATTATGGTTACAACATATGTTATTCCTATTATTTCAACATTAATATCATTTATTTTGAGATTAACAGTTAAAGATGTAAAATTTAAAAATAAAAAAAGAGAATATTATTATAAAATAGAGCCAATTTATAATAAAAATATAATTAATTTAAGATTAAGTTGTATAATAAATGTAAAAATAGTACATATTATCAATATAATTTATATCTTTTTAATTAAGAAAAGGAGAAGTGATAAATATGAACGAGCATCCTATAGAAGGTCTTATGGTTACAGCCATGAATAGTATTAGAGATATGGTAGATGTTAATACCATAATTGGAGAACCAATTGAAGCACCAGGAAATATAGTAATTATACCAATTTCAAAAGTAGGTTTTGGATTTGCATCTGGTGGAAGTGAATTTAATGGAGAAACGATTGATGAATATAAAAAGAAAGACAAAGAAGAAGCTATACAATATAGATTACCTTTTGGTGGAGGAAGTGGAGCAGGTGTAAGTATTACTCCAGTAGCATTTTTAGTTGTACAATCTAATAATGTAAAATTATTACCAGTAAACCATACATCATCAATAGATAAATTATTAGATTATGTACCGGATTTAATAGAAAAAGTAAATAATATGTTAAATAAACAAATGCAAAACAAAAAGGAAGAAAAGAAAGAAGAAAGACAAGAAGAGAGAAGAAAAGACAAAGAAAAAATGGAATACTTAGAAAATTTAAAAGAAGAGTTTGGAGAAGAAACAAAATCTAGAACTAAAGCTAAAAACAATAAAGGGACAAATAAAAAAGTGACTCCAAAGACAAAGAGAAATATAGAAATCGAATATGATGAAGATGATTTTATATTTGATGAAGATGAATAAAAATATTTTAAATAATATAACACTGTATACAAATAGAATTTGTTACAGTGTTATATTGATATAAGCACAAAATTGTTAAAATTATATAGAGATAATGGCAATAATCATCTAAGCAAACAAAACCAATTCTTATACAAATACGAAACCATATTCATTAAACCATTTTTTCTAATTTCTTTATCTGCTACAATACAGACATTTCCAATAACTTTTCCATCTAAAGTAAAGCTTGCTTCACCAATTTTTTGTCCTTTGCTAATAGGTGCTGATAAATTTTCTTCAATTGATATATTTTGTGAGATATTTTTATCTTCTCCTTTTTTTAACAAAGTACCGAAAATCATCTTTAAAGATTGCATTAACTTCTGTTTGTAATCCTTTTGTAACATTAACCTTTTTTATTAAATCATCTTTTTTGGCAAGTTCTTTGTATGAATAATTATTAAAGCCATAATCTAGTAATTTTTGTGCTTCAGAAAAACGTAGCTTAGTACTTGGTGCTTTCATTATTACAGCTATTAGAGAAAGTCCATTTCTTGTGGCACTTGCAGATAGGTTATATAAAGCAAGTGATGTAGAACCAGTTTTTAAACCTGTTGCACCTTGATAGTTTCTTATTAGTTTATTTGTATTTACAAGTTCAGATTTACCATCTCTTAAACTATCCATCCATATAGTAGTATAATTAGTTATAGATGGATGTTTAGTAAGCAATTCTCTAGACATTAAAGCAATATCATAACTTGAAGTAATATGCCCATCTTCATCTATACCATGACAGTTTTTAAAACATGTATCATTCATACCAAGTTCTTTTGCTTTTGTATTCATTTTTTCTACGAAAGCTTCTTCACTTCCTGCCAAATATTCTGCCATAGCAACAGTACAATCATTAGCAGAAACAACACAAATTGCTTTTAACATTTCATTTACTGTTAGTTCTTCTGTTTCATTTAACCAAATTTGAGAACCACCCATAGAACTTGCATTAGAACTACAAGGAACCTTATCTTCTAATGTTATTTTACCAGAATCTATAGCTTCCATTATTAATAATACACTCATTACTTTAGTTACACTTGCAGGACGTAATTGTTCATGTGGATTATGTTCATACAGTATTTGACCACTATTTTGTTCTATTAATATAGCACTTCCAGATTCTAAATTTAATGAATTAGAATTTGATATTGGTTCAGACTCACTTGAATTAGTTTGAAGAGTTTTCTCTAAGGCATAAGTATCAGACCAAATATATGTATATTCAGATGCAATAACAATAGTATAAAAAGATGATATAAGTATTAATAAAATGCAAGTTGATTTTATTATAAAGTTTTTTAAAGACATATAAAAAACCTCCTAAATAAGATAGTAAATCTTATTCAAGGAGGGAATGAAATATTCTATAAATTTTTGTAAATACACTATTTCACATAGAGTTAGCACGAAATTAATATGAAACTCTTGAATAATAATTAATATATAATTGCTATTTATAACTTTAGATATAGTTATTAAATAATATTAAGAGATTTTTACTATTCTTACTGTTACTGCATTTCCATCTGTACTTACATACATTTTTATGCTATTTGGTAAATCATTTCTAAATTTTAAATCTAATGAATTATATGCAATAGTTGCATCTTTTCCTTTTTCTATATATGGAACCTTTTTCCCGTGATCATGATGTTCTGTAACAGTTAATCCTGTACATGCTAAAACAGCATTATAAACAGTTGTACTTACTTGACAATTACCTCCACCTAGAGCTTGTTCAATTTTTCCATCAACTATTATATCAGCTTCTTTATATCCTTCTTCTGCAGTCGATTTTCCGTACAATATTACAAAAAGAAAATGTTTTACCACTTTCAATAGTAATTCCATTTAGTTTAGAGCAAGTTATTCTAATATTATTTTGTCTATTTTCACGTTTATCTATAATATTTGTAGAAAATGAACCAAGGTCTGTTTCAACTGGAGGAGGCGGATTTGTATCATTATTTCCGGGTAACGTTTTCAGTATTATTAGTTGTTTTAGTAGTTTCAGCATCTGCATAAGTTCTGCTTATTTCAGGGGTTTGATTATTTGGATTTTCGGATTTATTATTTTCTTCTTTTTTTGTGCATCCTGATAAAATTAGCATAATTGTACATAATATTAAAAAGTAATTAATAAATTTTTTCGTCATTTGCAAGCACCTCTAAAAATATTTTAAATTATATTAATAGTATTTGTATAAAAAAATACAATATTCATAAAAGTCTAAAAAAGTTAATGTTTGTTGGATAAAATTTGGACAAGAGAACCGTCCATTTGTCCAAGAATTAGCTAAGAAATGAATTTTAAAAAAATATAAGAAATATATTTATTATATTGTATAATTGTAAAATTAATTATAAAATATAGAATTGTAATATGTAAAAAAAATAAGGAGAGATAAGAATTTAATGTCAATAAAACAATTAGTACAAAAACTCAAACAAAAAATGCCTGATGGATTAAATGAGCTAGAAATGGCAAGATATATATATATTGAACTTGGGAAAATTAAGGCTTTTGATAAGAAGTATTATTTTGGAAATAGTAAAACTAGAGAAAAAATATATAAGCTTTCGATTAGAGATAGAAGAAATTTGGATTCTTTAGTAAAGAAAAGGGAATTAATTTGTGTTACAATATCATATTTATACAAAGCAGTTCTAAAAGAGTTTGGGATAGATTCATATGTTGAAATATATGGGGAAGATAAACAACCAAAAAATGGTGATCATATGTATTCGATTATAAGATTAAAAGATGGAAGATTAATTAAAGCTGATTTACAATCTGATTTGAAAAATATACAAACAGGAATGAAGACACAATTTTTTGGAACTGTTAATAAAAAAGACAATAATGATATATATTTAGATTCTATTGATGAAGAAGAGCTAAAAAATATAGATATGAAAATTGGATATTTAAAAAATAATGGGAAATATAAAGATGCAATTATACAGAATTTAAAACAGAAAATAAAAGGTATGAATACATTAGAGCAATTGAATCAGATGATAAATAGTGATGAATTATACGACGTGATAGAAGAAATGGGATATGTAGAAGCTATAAAACATATTAGAATATTGTTGGTTAATTGCATAGGACCAGATAAGATTGATAAAAATATACATATTATTAGTTGTTATAAAAAAGGCGAAATGAGTAGCGAAGAATTCGAAGATAGAAAATATACTATATCAATATTTGCAAAACAAAAAGATAAATCTAATATATATGTATATAAACCTAAAAGTAAAAGATTTGTATTAATTAATGAAAGAATGATGAATAAATTAATAAATCAAGGATTAGTTATTCCTAATACATTTGGAGGTAAAGCATTAAAAAATCATGTTAATAAACAAATATATATTGATAGTTTAAAAAATACAGTTGGTAATTTTGGGCAAGATGATATGTAAATTTAGGATAATAATTTTAAATAAAAAATCCAAAGAAAAAATAATAGTATATAAACAGAAATTAGACAAAACAGAACTTTTTTTATATCAAAAATGTTATATAAAAATAATAAAAAATACTTGTAAAAAATTGAAATATTGGTATAATAAGTAAGAAACATAAGAAAATACATTTTAAATGGAGGAAGTTTATGATTAAAAAAGTTGCAATACTTGCAAATGGAGGAGATGTTTCTGGGTTTAATGCAGTTATAAGAGCTATTGTAAAAACAGCAGAACACAATAATATTGAATGTTATGGTTTTATAGATGGATATAGAGGACTATTAAAAAACAATTATGTAAGATTAAGTACACAAAATAGTAGCTCTGCATCTGGAATATTACCAAAAGGTGGTTCTATAATAGGTTCATCAACAAATGCTAATGTGTTTAATTATAAAGTAGAAGAAAATGGACAAGTGGTATATAAGGACTTATCAGATAAATGTGTACAAAATGTAAAAGAAGATGGTTTTGATTGCATATTTACTCTAGGTGGAGATGCAACTCAAAAATCAGCAAGAGATTTTTCAGTAAAAGGAATAAATGTAATTGGAGTACCAAAAACAATAGATAATGATGTTGCATGTACAGATATTACTTTTGGATATAATACGGCTGTATCAGTTGCAGCAGATGCACTAGATAGACTTCATACAACAGGCGAAACACACCATAGAATAATGGTATTAGAAGTAATGGGAAGATATGCAGGATGGATTGCTTTAGAGTCAGCTATAGCAGGAGGAGCAGATGTTGCATTAATTCCAGAGATACCATATGATATAAATAGTGCAGTAAGAAAAATAGAAGAAAGAAGAAAAAAAGGTAAAGAATTTAGTATAGTAGTTGTTGCAGAAGGAGCAATGCCAAAAGGCGGAAGCTTAGCTGTTGTAGAAACAAGAGATAATGGTATAGGTGTAGATAATACAAAACTTGGAGGTGCTGGAGAAAAGGTTGCTAAAGAATTAGAAAAATTAACAGGATTAGAAGCTAGATGTACAGTACTTCGGATATATGCAAAGAGGTGGTACACCAACAGCTTTTGATAGAGTATTATCTACAAAATATGGTGCTAAAGCTATGCAGCTTGCTATGGAAGGCAAATTTAATGTATTAACTGTAATGAAAGATGGAAAATTAGATTCAGTTTCATTAGAAGATGTAGTTGGAGAAAATAAAAAAATAGGAGCGGTTTCAGGTAACACAAAAGAAAGTAATATAAGAAAAGTAACAATGGATCATGATTTAGTAAAAACAGCTAGAAATATAGGAATAGCTTTAGGTGATTAATAATATATTTTTAATAATATTGTTATAAAAATAAAGGAAGGGGATTTAAAATGGAAGAAAATAATCAAAACCAAAACATTAATGCAGAAGAAATTAAAAAGGAGGCAAAAGAAACTGTAAATCAAGTAAAAGATTCTTTTAAAAATGTTGATGTAAAACAAGAAACAGAAAAAGCTAAGAATTTCTTTTCTGGAATTATAAGTACACCAATAAAGAAAATAAGCGAAATAGCACATGATGGTTCAAATAATTTCTTTAAAACAGCAATAGTTTTACTAGTTTTATGGGTATTGATTGCAGGGTTTCAGCAAGTTGCAACTATTATAGGAACAATATTTAAATATGGATTTAAATATATTAATTTTTCAGACTTTGTTGGAATTGCAAAAGCTGTAATAACACCATTACTTGAAATAGTAATATTATCTGGAATAACATTTTTATTTAACTCAAAAGGAAGTAAAAAATCATTCTTAACAGTAGTAAATACTATAGTTGCAGCGTATTTTCCAATAGTAGTTGCTAAAGTAGTAGGTTTATTAAACTTAATTTCTGGAGCATCTAGAATTACATCACCAATTACAGGTCTTTTAGGAGTTATATCATTAGTATTTACATTTTTTGCTATCAAAGAGTTATTTGATGAAAAAGATAACGATAAAGCAGTAAAACAATTTGTTATAATTGAAGCTGTATACTATGTAGTAGCTTTTGTTTTATCATTCTTAAAATTGTATATATAATGTCAAAAATAAAATGATTTTAATACACTAAAAATAAAAGTTTTATATTTTTAGTGTATTTTTTTGCTTTGTTGTAAGATACCAATTCTAGAAAAAGTTGCCATCGCTTTTATACTTTTATAATGGAGAAAAGTTAAAATTGTTGAAGGAGTATAATCTAACTACAATATTGTTTCCTGAAGAGATTAAAGCATGGGAAAGAGTTAAAGAAGCAAGTACAAAAATTAACCTCTATGCTACTTTTGATGCAATTGATTCTTTATTCGAAAGAATTATTTTAACAGGCAATTCGGAAGCGTTTATTAAGCAGATGAATCGTGTAGCCGAAAAGTACCAAGTAAATGAATACTTACTGGTAAATGGTGAAATACTTCCATACACAGTGGAAGCATAAAATGAAGAAAGAAGTCCAACTCTTAGGAGAAGGGCTTCTTTCTTCGTTTTACATAAATATTATAATATTATACAAATTAATCCTCCACTACCTTCATTTATAATACGTTCTAAAGTATCTTGTAATTTCATTTGAGCATCTTCAGGCATGTGGTATAATTTGTTTTGCAAACCTTCATTTACAAGTTCATGTAGACTTTTTCCAAATATATTAGATTCCCAGATTTTTTGAGGTTCATTTTCAAATTCAGAAAGTAAATAATTTACTAATTCTTCAGACTGTTTTTCACTGCCAACTATAGGAGATACTTCTGTTTCAATATCTGCTCTAATCATATGTATAGAAGGTGCTTTTGCTTTTAATTTTACACCAAATCTTGAACCTTGTTTTACCATTTCTGGTTCATCTAGTATTAATTCGTCCATAGAAGGTGTAACAATTCCATATCCTTTAGCTTTAACTTCTTGAAGAGCATATGCAATTTTATCATATTCTTTTTTTGCTCCAGCTAAATTAGTTATTGTAGAGAATAAATCACCTTCATTTGAAATTTCTACACCAGATATTTCAGTTAATACTTTATAGAATAAATCTTCCATTAAGTTAATAGAAATATTTACACTTCCAGTTCCTAATTTTACTTCATTTAGAATTGTAGAAGAGATAATTTCTGTATTTTGTAATTTAGATATACTTCCATCTATTTGTTTTAATATTTTTACATTATTAAAAGCATCTTTTATTTCTGTATATAATTGTTTTTTTAGCCAATGGTCATCACATAAACCATCAACCCATTTAGGAAAAACAATATTTAGTCTTTCAATAGGAAATTCATATAGCATTTTTCCAAAAATAAAATTAATATCTTCAATACTTAAATTTGAGCAATCTGTAGGAAGAACAGGAACTTCATATTTACTTTCTAACTTTTTTGCTAAATTTTTAGTATCTTCAGAATGACAGTTATCAGAGTTTAGAACAATAACAAAAGGTTTATTTAATTCTTTTAATTCTCTAACAACTCGCTCTTCTGCTTCAATATAATCTTCTCTTGGAATATCTGTAATACTACCATCTGTTGTGACCAATATTCCAATTGTAGAATGTTCTTGAATTACTTTTCGTGTACCAATTTCAGCAGCTTTTTCAAAAGGAATTTCCTCATCTGACCAAGGTGTTTTTACCATTCTTGGCATTTCATCTTCTAAATAACCAATTGCGTTATTCACAAGATAGCCAACACAATCTACTAATCTTGTTTTTAAAGTAATATTATTTCCTACAGTAATTTCTACTGCTTCATTTGGTATAAATTTAGGCTCTGTAGTCATAATAGTACGACCACCAGCACTTTGAGGAAGTTCATCTCTTGCTCTTTCTTGTTTATATTCATTATCGATATTTGGTATAACTAATAAATCCATAAAGTTTTTTATAAAAGTAGATTTTCCTGTTCTAACTGGACCAACCACCCCAACATAAATATCACCATCTGTACGTTTTGCTATATCCTCATATAATCTTAAATTTTCATCCATGTAATAATTTACCCCCTTAAAAAATGTTTGTACAATGCTTTAATTAATGTATATTATGTTTTTTTAGTAGATATGCATAAAATTTTAATAAATTGAAAAAATTGGTTTACTAAGTAAACTAATTATGTTACAATAGAAAAAGGAGGTATTAAAATGAATCTAAAATTAAATAAAAAAAGAATTGTAGTAATAATAATATCAATTATAATAGTTTTATTCATAATATTAGGAGTAGTTTTTAATCACCAATTTAATAAGAAGAAAAGTATTAATAAATATGTAACTTTCAATGATGATAGAACATTAGAAGCAGGAGAAGTTCTAGACATTTCTAAATACATAAAAGAAGTAATAGGTGGAGAATTAGTAAAAGAAGAAATGCAAATAGACACAACTAAAGTAGGAACTTTTGAATTGAAAATAAAGATTAAAGATGCCAATAATGAAGTAGAAGAATTTCCACTTTATATAGACATAGTAGATACTACTAAACCAGAAATTACATGTAAAGATATCGTAGAGGTAAATCAAGGAGAACAAGTAGATTTGTTACAAGATGTAACTTCTAAGGATTCAATTGATGGGGAATTGGAAGTAAAAGTTGACGGAGAATATGACTTAAATGTTCCTGGTGAATATAAATTGAAATATGTTTCGCAAGATAAATCAGGAAATGTACAAGAAAAAGAATTTACATTAAAAATCATAGCTAAAGAAGTAGTAAATAATAATACTGATAATAATAAAACCGATACTATAGAAAAGACGAATACAAGTAATGCAAGTAGTAACAATACTAATAATAGTACAAACAGTAAGCAAGTGGTAACTTCAGATAATAATTCTAATTCTACTATTAATAAGAATGTAAGTACTACTAGTAGAGGAAATACAAATAGTAGTAATAAAACAGTAAATAGTAGTGATAAAACTTCTTCTAGTAGTAATATAGCACAAGCTACTAAAGAATCAGAAGAGACAGGAAGCTTTTCACAATCAGAAGCAAAAAGTATGGTATCAATGATTAATAATGCAAGAAAAGAAGCTGGTAGTGGAGAACTAGTATGGGATTCTAACTTAGAATCTTTAGCAAAAACAAGGACAAAGGAATTAGTTAATAGTTTTTCACATAACAGACCAAGTGGAGCAAAAGCAGAAAATATAGCATATGGAATTAAGAGTGCAAGTACATTATTTTCAAAATGGATGGGCTCATCTACACATCAAAAAAATATGATGAGAGCTTCTTATACAAAAGTTGGAATTGCAAAATATGTGAATAATGGAATTTGTTATTGGGTATTACTCGTAGCTTAATATAATTACTATAAATTGATGGTAAGTAGTCTATATATCGAGTCTTTTCACTTGTTTATAACTAAAATTTAGACATGATATGTATGCACAAGGAAATTTTATAAAAAACATTGACAATAAAAAATTTCAGAGTATAATAGAAATATAGTAATAAGTTAAAGACAATATTGAGACAAAGTAAAATAAAGGTTGTCGAAAGAGAGGATTAGTCATCGGCTGAAAGCTAATCTAGATAAACATATTTGAAAAACTACCTCAATTAGTTTCTAGAATAAAAAACTAGACGTATAACTTGCGTTAAAAGTTGTTTTAAATTAAGTGAAATTTAGGATGGAACCGTGCAAATAAAAATATATAATTTTTAGCACTCCTATAAATGCAAAAGCATGCATTTATAGGAGTGCTTTTGTAGTTTAAAAAATTTCTAAAGGGAGGTTTTTATATGATAAAAGTAGAATTAAAAGATGGTTCTATATTAGAAGTAGAACAAGGAAGTAGTGTGCTAGATGTAGCTAAAAAAATTAGTGAAGGTTTAGCAAGAATGGCAACAGCAGGTAGTGTTAATGGAGAAGTAAAAGATTTAAGATTTAAATTAGAAGAAGATTGTACATTAGTAATTCATACATTTGAGGGAAGTGAAGTTGGTAAAAAAGCATATTGGCATACTACATCACATATAATGGCTCAAGCTATAAAAAGATTATTTCCAGATGTAAAGTTAGCAATAGGTCCATCAATTGATGAGGGATTTTATTATGATTTTGATATAGAAAATCCTTTTACAGATGAAGATAAAGCTAAAATAGAAAGCGAAATGAAAAAAATAATTAAAGAAGATTTGCCTATAGAAAGATTTACTCTTACAAAAGATGAAGCTTTAGAACTTATGAAAGATGAGCCGTATAAAGTAGAACTTATTAATGATTTACCAGAAGATGCAGAAATTAGTTTTTATAAACAAGGTGAATTTACTGATTTATGTGCAGGACCACATTTAATGAGTACTGGAAAAGTTAAAGCAATAAAGATATTAAATTCATCAGCAGCATATTGGAGAGGAGATGAAAAAAGAGAAACATTACAAAGAATTTATGGTATTAGTTATCCTAAAGCTAGCGGGTTAGAAGAATATATATATAGAATTGAAGAGGCTAAGAAAAGAGACCATAGAAAATTAGGTAAAGAATTAGAATTGTTTTTCTTTGATGAAACAGCTCCAGGAATGCCATATTGGTTACCAAAAGGATTTACAATGTTAAATGTATTAATTGATTTCTGGAGAAAAGAGCATAAAGAAAGAGGGTATCAAGAATTTTCAGGACCACAATTAAATAGTAGTGTGTTATGGAAAACATCAGGACACTGGGATCACTATAAAGAAGATATGTTTGTTTTAACTGATGCAGAAGGATTTGAACAAGCTCTAAAACCAATGAACTGTCCTAATTCAATTAAAGTATATCAAAATAAGTTAAGAAGTTATAAAGACTTGCCACTTAGGTTTAATGATGTAGATGTAATACATAGATATGAGAAATCAGGTCAATTGAATGGATTATTTAGAGTAAGGATGTTTAGACAAGATGATTCTCATAATTATATAACAGATAATCAAATTGGCAGTGAAATAAAATCTATTGTAGAAATTGCTAATAAAATATATGGTATATTTGGATTAGAGTATAGATTAACATTATCAACAAGACCAGAAGATTTTATGGGCGAAATAGAAACATGGAATAGAGCAGAAGAAGACTTAAAAAATGTATTAGAAGAAATTTGTGGAAAAGATAATTATGCAATAAATGAAGGAGATGGAGCATTCTATGGTCCTAAAATAGACATAAAAATGAAGGATTGTTTAGGAAGAGAATGGCAGATGGGTACAATTCAGCTAGATTTTCAATTGCCACAAAGATTTAATCTTTCTTACATAGATAAAGATGGAAATAAGAAAACTCCTATAATGGTTCATAGAGCAATTTTAGGTTCTTTTGAAAGATTTATAGGAATTATAACAGAACACTTTGCAGGAGCATTCCCAACATGGCTTGCACCAGTACAAGTAAAGCTTCTTCCAATATCAGATGCACAAGTAGAATATAGTAAAAAAGTAAAAGCTGAATTTGAAAAACAGGGACTACGTGTAGAGTTAGATGATAGAAATGAAAAAATAGGATATAAAATTCGTGAAGCACAACTTGAAAAAGTTCCATATATGTTAGTTATAGGAGATAAGGAAGTTAATGAAAATAAAGTTTCAGTTCGTTCAAGAAAAGAAGGCGATATTGGAGCTGTTTTGGTAGATGAATTTATTTCTAAAATAAAATATGAAATAGAAAATTATATTAAATAAATGAGTAGTAAATATAATTTAGATGAAGAGTATAAATATTAAAATTTTTAAAGAATAAAAATAAGCTTATATAAGGATGATGTTTAAATGGAGTATAAATATATATTTTTTGATTTTGATGGTACTTTAGTAAATACTGTGGAAGGAACTGCTGCATCAGCTAAATATGCATTAGAACAATTTTCGATAAATACAGACAATATAGAGAACTTAGGGAAAATATTTTGTGGACCACCACTTAGAGAATCTTTTTCAAAGTTTGAATTGTCTGAAGATGATATAAAATCTGCAATTACAGTATATAAGAAATATCAAGCTGAAAATACAATTGAATTGTCTAAAATATATGATGGAATAAAAGAGTTGTTAGAAAATTTGAAAAATCTAGGTAAAAGCTTAAATGTTGTAACTTTAAAATCAAAAGAAACAACAATTAATATATTGAAGTATTTAGATATATATAAATATTTTGATAATGTTATAGGTATGTGTGACGAATTTCCAAATCAAAATAAAAAAGAAATGCTAAAGTATGTAACTGACAGAATTGATTCTGATAAAGCAATAATGATAGGTGATAGAAAAAGTGATATTGAAGCGGGAAAATATTGTAAAATAGATACATTAGCAGTTTTATATGGAATGGATTCATATGATACTTTATCTACAGCAAATCCTACCTTTTTTGCAGATAGTTCAAATGAGATTTTTGAAATTATAAAATAGATATATCACTAAGTTAAAACATAAATAATAGAAAATAATAAGCAAAAATATTGCTTATTATTTTTTTTATTGATATACTAATAAAAAATATTTTAGGAGGGTAGTTATGCCTGGGGATGCTAAAAAGATGCAAGAAAATATAGATGAAAAACTAAAATATATAGGTTTAAATTTAGAAAATATGCCAAATAGTTTAAAAGAGCAAGTAAATCTAAATTATAAAGTAGTAAAAGAGTTCGATAATTCTTCATATAAAGTATATAAATATATATCAGTTAATGATATAGAAATTTTTATAAGTCCTACACAAAGACTTTCAAGTCTAAAAGAAAAATATAAGCTTGCTAGTCACTTATCTAAGTATTTAGAAGATAAAGAAAAATATATAGAATTAATAGAAGCATTATCTAACACTAATATAGAGGAAATACAAAAAATAGAAGAAGAACAAAATATATTGAATGAAAAGATGCCATGGAATGTAAAATATAAAAATGCTTTCAAATGGCAAATATATTATTCAAAAAATGACAATAAATATTTTATGTTAGTTCCATTAAGTGAAAAAGATAATGCTACTCTATTCTACTTATTAAAGGAAAAAATTAATTGTTTAAATAATAATATAGATAAAAAAATATATGTACCAATTTGTGATGAAGAATATTCATATAAGTACTTATCAAAAGGACAAGTTTCTGATATAGAAAATTATCTATGGTTTTTCACAAAGAAATGGCCTTCAATATATGAAGTTTATGATAAGCAAAATATTAAATATATACAAATTGTTGGAAAAACAAATGTATATCAAGGTGTAGAAAGTAGCTATAAAATAATAATAGAAAACAATAAAGAAGCAGAAGAAAAATATAAATTAATGAAGGCTCTATTTATTATCGCTTCAGACTTAAAGTTTATATATAATTTTGACTGTGAAGTAGATGATAATGGCACATTAAAGTTTTTGTTTGAAGAAGATGAACTAGAATTCAAAGATTTGGAAAAGTTCATTAAAGAGCAAGTTGATAAGAAGTTAGATGAAACAAAAGATTCTATAGAATACATAAAAGAGTTAGAAGAAAAATTAATAGACTTAAAACAAGAAAATGAAAAAAGAAATCAAGAATATGCAAATAAAGAAAAACAAATAGTAATGTTTTTGCAATGTAAAAAAACTTTTATAGGTAGATTTAAATACTTTTTCAAAACTAAAAAAAGTAAAAAGAAAATAACATTAAAAGGCTTAGAGGACTTGCCTAGAATAATTGATTTTGTGGAAGACGAAGAAGAAACTAAAGATTTTGCATTTGAGGAGAAGGACAGATATACAATTGAAGATTTACTTACTATTTGTCATATTTTAGAAAAAAAAGAAACAATATATAAAGATAAAGAGGCTTCTATAAAAACATTAGAAGAAAAAATCAGCATATTAAATAAAAAAATAGAAAATGCAGATTTGTATATACAAGAAATAGAAAATCATAAACGTAGTATATTTGAATTCTGGAAATTTACTAATAAAGATTTACCAGAGGCCATAACAGAAGCAGAAAAGCTTAAACAAGAACAGAAAAGCAAAATAAAGAAAAGTTTTAATTATCAAGAAGATTTGCAAGATTTGGGAAAAAAGATGGATGAATTTCAAAAAAATACATTATCTAAAAATGAAATTGATGCATTATATGTTGTAAAAGATTATATAGATATTATTAATATTCTTTGCAAAAGTGAAATTGATGATGAAGATAACTCGTTTATTAGTAATATACTTGCTAATGAAAAAAGTAATTATGATAAACAAGCATCAGAAAAAAATGTTATATATTTCGATATTTTTGGAAATATTGATAAAGAGCCAGAAAAAATAAAAGAAAATGAAGCTATAGAAGAAAGAAAAGATAAATATCAAATTCTTCATTTAGACAGTAAAATGAAATTAAGTGAATTTAAAGAAACATTAAATAAATTTAAAAGAGTTTTAGAAAAAGAATATAATAAAATAAAGTTGCCTTGTGATATTTCAGTATATTGTTTATTAAATCAAAATACTATGTCAGAGTGGAGTATAGCAAATATTAATCCAGATAATATTATACAAAGTGATACTAAAAGAGAGAATATAGATATAATAAAATATAATATTCCAGAAGGTTCTTCAGTTTTATTTTACACAAATTGTATTTTGTATAAAGGAAATAACACAAATATTGGAATAAATGAGGATTCAGAAACTTTATTATATTTAAATAGATTTGATAGAGAGCTAAAAGGAAAATTAAAGAGAAGAGTATGTTTAGCTAAAAATGAATATGAAAATATAGTAAAAAGTATAAAGATTTATGAGTATGATCTAAATCCAAAGGAGATTAAGGAGGTAAATAATGATAAATAGAGCAATTATTATTGTACTTGATGGTTTTGGTGTTGGAGAACTTCCAGATGCAGATGTATATGGAGATTGTGGAAGCAATACCTTAGAAGGAATTTATAATAATACATCTCTTAAATTACCTAACATGAAAGACTTAGGATTATATAACATAGATGGACTTAAAATAGATGAAAAAAAATCTCGAGTTAAAGGTGCTTATGGCAAACTTGCAGAAAAGTCTTGTGGGAAAAATAGTCCCGTAGGACATTGGGAAATGTGTGGTTATATTAAATGTCCAGGTTTTAAGACATATCCAAAAGCTTTTCCAAAAGAAATGTTGGAAGAATTTAAACAAAAAGCAGGTTTAAAGGGAATACTTTGTAATGAAGTTGGATCAGGAACAGAAATATTAAAAAGATTTGGAGAAGAACATTTAAAAACAGGATTTCCAATTATTTATACTTCTGCTGATAGTGTTTTCCAAATTGCAGCACATGAAGATATTATTTCTGTAGAGAAGTTATATGAAATCTGCAAAATTGCAAGAAATATGCTAGATAAACCAGAATATAATATTGGAACAGTAATAGCAAGACCTTTTATAGGTGATAAACCAGATAATTTTGTAAGAACATATAATAGAAAAGATTTTGAATCATCTACATTTGGAGTAAACATGTTAGATATAATAGAAAAATCCGATGATTATGAAGTTATTGCAATTGGAAAAATAGAAGACTTGTTTTCTGGTAGGGGAATAACAAAAGCAGTTCATACAAATGGAAATGCTGATGGAATAAATCAAACTATAGATTTTATTAAACAAGATACAAAAGGATTAATTTTTACTAATTTGGTTGATTTTGATATGTTATATGGTCATAGAAATAATATAGAAGGTTATAGCAAAGCTTTAGAATATTTCGATAATAAATTACCAGAAATAATGAAAAGCATGAAAGATACAGATATATTAATTATTACTGCTGACCATGGAAATGATCCAAGTACTCCAAGTACAGACCATTCAAGAGAATATGTTCCAATTTTAATTTATGGAAAAGATGTAAAAGAAAATGTTAATTTAGGTATAAGAGAAACTTATGCAGACATTTCAGCAACTATATTAGATATATTAAATTTAGATAAATTAGAAGATGGAATAAGTTTTAAAAATGAGATTATAAAATAAAACTAATACATTTAATACAATATAAAAATGTTTTGATGAAAATAATTACAAGTTTTAATATATAAGATATAAAGATATGCAAAATTTAATATTTAAAATAAGACCAATAAGTAATTTATTAAATGATTACTTATTGGTTTTATTATTTACTAAAGTGTCCATTATATATTTAATATGAAGATTTATTAAGAAATGTTCATATTAAATATATTACAGATATGATTTAAATTTACAAAAGTGTTTTTGATAAAATTTAAAATATTTTTACTATTGCGTTAACAGTGTTATTCTCTTTATTTTTTATGGTTATTATATTAGTATTATTAGTGTATGAATAAAAGCAGTCTACAGTTTCTCCAATTTTTATTTGCTTTTTAAACATTACTTCTATATTATTTAATTCTGAAATATAAATATTTTCTGGTAATGTTTCATATGCCAGGTTTATATAATTTAGATTATGCATATGTTTATTTACGTCTATATCACATCTCTTACATGTATATGAATATTTATACTCGCTTATCTCAGGCTCTTTTAATTTTGGTACCTCCAATAAATCAAAAACACTTTTTTCTTCAGGACCATATTTTCCGAATTAAATCTTTTTCAATTTTTATCATACCATTTTTCGTAATATCAATTAAAACCCATTTTGATGTTGCAATTGCTAATAGATTGTTATTGGTATCATAAACTTCGAAATCACGATAAGAGTATATTCGGCAGGCATTTCTTGCCCAAGTTTTTACTGTTAAAGTATCTCCATATCTACATGTTTTGATTAATTGCAGTTTCCAATTTATTAATGCCCAAGTTAATTTCGTATTATTAAAGTCATTAAGACCAAGTCCAACACTTGCAGAATGCATTTCGGCAATTTCTTCTAGTATAGCTAATAGTCCGAGTATTAGACATTTCTCCGTTTTATATTAATATGATTTAGTCCTACACGAAAAGTCGATTCAAAAAACATATAATCCTCCAATTTCTAATAAATAGTTTAAATTAGATATAAGTATATCACCATTTTGATAAAATGTAAAAATAAAATTAATAATTTTCATAATTAAACGTTACAGGTTAATAGGTTTTAAGTTAATATTTTATATAGATTTGGTTTGAATTTATAACAATTTACTAGTTTTAACTAAAATCATGTAAATAAGTATAAACGTAAATTTTTTTAGAATAATGTTTATATTTATAAAAGACAGGAATAAATAATAAAAAAATGTAAAATAATGGAATACGATTTTTCTGAAAAATGTAATAAAATACCCAAAAAATGTAATAAAGGTGCTATAATTTATTTATACATAAGAAAAGGAAGGAATTTTAAATAAATGGAATTAAAAGCTAATGATAAAAAGAATTTAGAAATTAATGTTGGAGAAAATACATATTTTCGTTATGCAATAAAAACACATTTTATAAAATTGAAAGAAAATTATATAGATATTATTAATGAATATATAAAACCAGCGTATGAAGAAGGAGATAAGATAAGTATAAGTGAAAAGATGATAGCTCTTTGTCAGAATAGAGTTGTGTATAAACAAGATTTAAAGGTAGGATTTTGGGCGAAATTTTTATCTAAATTTGCATCTAAATCTGCGGCAGGACAAGGTGTGAATAATACATTTAAAATGGCATATTGTATAAAAAAAGCTGGATTATTAAAAACAATATATGCATCAATTTGTGGGGCTTTGGCAAAGTTTATTGGAAAAAAAGGAGTTTTTTATAAAATAGTAGGCCAAGAAGTGGCAGGATTAGATGGCTTTTATTCTAAAATATTTGAAGAATATGGCAATTATGGAATTGAAAATCCAAGTAAACCATATGATGTATGTAAAGAAATCGAGGAAAAGACTGGAATACCATGTATGATTGTAGATGCAAACGATTTAGGACAAGAATTATTAGGATATTCACCCAAGATGGAAGAAGAATTAACTAAAGAAGAGATGTTAGGCATTATTAGAGATAACCCGGCAGGACAAGGAAGGGAATTAACGCCTATTATATTAATTAGAAAAAAGTTGGAGGAGTGTAAGATATAATTTGTAAATTTATTTTTAAATATATAAAAAACTAAATTGAAATGAACTCAGATTATTAAACAAAAAGGTTTAATAATTTGGGTATAAATGGTAAAATTAAGTGACGCACTTTGAAATAAAAATAGACACATAAAATT